>ERZ772946.30-NODE-30-length-92265-cov-31.58_pt1 | contig 92265 bp, 85 predicted proteins | sample MGYA00511680_ERZ772946 | MGnify/ENA primary metagenome ERZ772946 (study PRJEB29015, sample SAMEA2737918) | human oral metagenome | biome: human oral; feature: human-associated habitat; material: dental | place: China | collected 2016 ... | reverse complement strand
ATCCAGATATCAATCTTTACGTAGCTTATGGCTGGCACAGTATGTTTTATCATTCTACTGCTCAAATGAGCCACTATGCTAGTATTGCAAACACAGCAAGTACCTACTCCGTATCATCTGGAAGTGGTTCTTCAGGTGGAGGATTCTCAGGAGGCGGAGGCGGTGGTAGCATCGGTGCCTTCTAGAAAAAATCTATCGCAACATCCGAAATTATGCTATAATAGAGGACAGAAAAAGGAGTAATGCATGTATTTTATTGAAATTTTGAAGTCAATCTTTTTTGGGATTGTTGAAGGAATTACAGAATGGTTGCCAATTTCAAGTACTGGACACTTGATTTTGGTTGAAGAGTTTGTACAATACAAGGATCAAAATGAAGCCTTCATGTCCATGTTTAATGTTGTTATTCAGCTTGGCGCTATTTTAGCCGTTATGGTGATTTACTTTAACAAGCTCAATCCCTTCAAACCTGGTAAAAATAAGGTCGAAGTTCGTCGAACTTGGCAGTTATGGTCAAAAGTTTTCGTTGCGACCTTGCCTTTACTGTTGGTCTTTAAGTTGGATGATTGGTTTGATGCCAACTTCCACAACATGGTTTCAGTTGCTATCATGTTGATTATCTATGGGGTTGCCTTTATCTATCTTGAAAAAAGAAATAAGGCCCAAGCTATTGAACCAACAGTAACTGAGTTAGACAAGTTGCCTTATAAAACAGCCCTTTATATCGGTCTCTTCCAAGTCCTTGCCCTTTTCCCAGGGACAAGCCGTTCTGGTGCCACTATTGTCGGCGGTTTGTTGAATGGAACGAGTCGCTCTGTCGTAACGGAGTTTACCTTCTATCTCGGAATTCCTGTTATGTTCGGAGCTAGCGCTTTAAAGATTTTCAAATTTATTAAAGCCGGTCAACTCTTGAGTATTGGGCAATTATTCCTGCTCTTAGTCGCTATGGGTGTTGCCTTCGCGGTCAGCATGGTTGCTATTCGTTTCTTGACCAGCTATGTGAAGAAGCACGACTTTACACTCTTTGGTAAATACCGTATCGTACTTGGTAGTGTCTTGTTGCTCTATAGTTTTGCGCGTTTATTTGTATAAGTTGAAAATAGAATAAAATAGGATAGTTCGCCAAAAAACATTTTGGGAGGAACTATCCTATTTTTATAATTATTTAGTTTATTTTTTATTACGTTATTCTGTCGTCTTGCCCTCTGTTTGACCAGGGTTTTAAACGTGAACTAAAAGATTGTATTTAATTTGATTGACTTAAAATTTCTTGGATTAAAGACTCATCAAAAATATCCAGTCCGATAGATTGAAGCATAAATTGTAAAAAATAAATCCGATCGACAATTTTTTCGGAAGAATTTTCAAAAATACTCCCTTCAACCCAAAAGTTAGTCAAAAGCAAGATTGTCTCGGCCGCTTCATTAGGGAAGGGGATGGGTTGGATGGACTGATCTTCGATTCCTTTTTTTATGATATCTGCAATAAGGGGAGTTCCTATACGCAGATTGTAACGGATAATAGTCAGCATGAACTCCGCATCAAGAGGCGCGTGATTCAACATTTCGTAGTTAGTTTTCTGACTTTTTAAACTAAACTGAAAGGTTTCTTTGAGCTGTTCTCTTCCAGTTAAATGACTGGTGGATTCAAGCCAGTCTAGCAATTCCTTTTCCATCAATTGATAACGCTGTTTTAAAACTGCAAAAAAAATTTCATCTTTTGATTGAAAATGGTGATAAATGGCTCCTTTTGAAATGCTAGCTGTTTGTGCTATGTTCTGTACACTTGTTTTTTCATAGCCATTGTGAATAAAAAGCTGTGAAGCTGTTGATAAAATTTTTTCAATCATTGCCTGAGATTTTTCTGTTTTTGCGACCATTAAGTTCCTTCTCTCTGTTTTATTAAACTTATTTTATCAAAAAAAGAAGAAAAGGTAATATTTGAGCAGTCTAACAAGTCTCATTCTTAAGAAAATCATTCTACTTTTTTAATTTTGCTTCTATACGTTTGATGTGATACAAGTTTGAGAGAACTGTAATCCCACCGATGGTCATTATTCCCAAACCATTCCAGGGACTAAACAAAGTAGTGATGAGCCCGCCAGTGATTGTAGCATAACCACATTTCACTCCCAAACGAGAATGTCGGATACCGCTCTCTTCCTGTGTTAATCGATAAAACTGTTCTTTTTGTTGCATTCTTTGCTTTTTAATGGCTTCGTGATGACGTATTTGATGTTGACGTACTCGTTGATCTTGTTTTGCAATATAATCGATTGTTTTTTCTAGCATAGATTTTTTCATGTTAAGTCCTTTTTAAAAACCGACTGGACGGTATTTTTATATTTTCTAGTTTAACAAATATAAATGAAGGTGTCAACTTCTAACACTTGCGGAAAAATATTTTTACTATCAACTATTTGAAATCGATCTCACCGTTTTTATTTTAAGTGCTGAAATTAATACTTAATTAAAATCAAGTGGGCTTTTTTATTAATAAAATGTCAAAAAATAGCATAGTCCAAGTATGTATGTGAGAATGTTCCTTCTCTAAAATTACAGAATTTATCCTAGTACAAATGCGGTAGAAATTCAAACTAAACTATATTTCCCAAAAACATTCAGTTTTCTAGCAAAAGAGTGTGGGAAATAAGGGAAAAAAATTTTCTTGAATTAGGATTTTTTAGAGTCTAAAATGTGAATAACAGCCTGTTGAATGCTGACCAGCGATTTAAGATAGTTCCTCGAACTATTTTAGTGATTAGCTATCACGCTCTGAACATTATTTCTAAAACAGAATGAGGCTGAAACACTGTTGTTCCAACCTCATTTGATTCAAACTAATGAAACTCCCCTCAAGGGTTTAAAATCCTGTTACTGTGATTCCTAGTAAACGAACGCCTTTTTCTTTTTCAGCTAGCTCTTCGTAGAGTTGAAGGGCAGTTTGAGAAATCTGACTAGCGTCCTGTGTAGCTTGTGGGAGGCTTTTTCGTCTAGTCAGAGTGGAGAAGTCAGCATATCGTATTTTAAGGATAATGATTTTTCCAGCTTTGTTCTGCCTGCTGAGATTGTGAGCTACTTTCTCAGAGAGTAGAGTCAGCTCTTTTTTGATGTCTTCTTCTGCCTGAAGAATCTTACCATAAGTTTTCTCCTTGCCAATAGACTTACGAATGCGATTGGACTTGACTGGAGAATTGTGAATACCACGAACCTTTCTATAAAGGTCAAAACCGAGTCTGCCAAATCGATCGATTAAAGTGACTTCTGAGACGTCCAATAAGTCTGAACCAGTATAAATGCCCATTTCATGAAGGCGTTCAACTGTTTTTTTGCCCACACCGTGAAATTTAGCAATATCCATTTGTTTGAGAAAGTCTTGGGCTTGGTCAGGTAGAATTACTGTCAAACCATGCGGCTTCTGATAATCACTGGCCATTTTAGCTAAGAATTTGTTATAGGAAACGCCAGCAGAAGCAGTCAGGTGTAGTTCCTGCCAGATATCTTGTTGGATGAGACGAGCTATTTTGACAGCTGACTTGATACCAAGTTTATTTTCTGTCACATCCAAGTAGGCTTCGTCAATACTCATGGGTTCAATCAAATCAGTATAACGTTTAAAAATAGCTCGAATCTGAAAACCCACTGCCTTATACTTTTCATAATTTCCGGAGATAAAGACGGCTTGGGGACAACGCTCATAAGCTTCTTTAGAACTCATGGCAGAGTGAATACCAAAGGCCCGTGCCTCGTAGCTACAAGTAGAAACAACACCCCGTCCGCCTGTTTGTCTAGGGTCACTTCCAATGATGACAGGTTTTCCTTTTAACTTAGGATTGTCTCTTATTTCCACCGCAGCAAAAAAGGCATCCATGTCGATATGGATGATTTTTCTGGACAAATCATTTATCAATGGAAATATGAGCATTTTTGTTCCTTTCTACCATCATTCATTTTCTATTTATTATACCCTTTTTTCTGAAAAAATGGAAAAGAGTAATTTTACTTTCAAATATATAATACAGATAGTGCCAAATAACAGACTGTATTAGAAAAGAAAGCAACAAAAAGGCCGTATATCACTTGTTGAAATCGGTTACTGTATGGTATACTTGACTCATGAATGTAACAGATGACTGTTACTAGAAAGAAAAATGAGGACATTAACATGGTTGTTAAGACAGTTGTTGAAGCACAAGACATTTTTGACAAAGCTTGGGAAGGCTTCAAAGGCGTAGATTGGAAAGAAAAAGCAAGCGTTTCTCGCTTCGTTCAAGCTAACTACACACCTTACGATGGAGATGAAAGTTTCCTTGCTGGACCAACAGAACGTTCACTTCACATCAAAAAGATTGTAGAAGAAACGAAGGCTCACTACGAAGAAACTCGTTTCCCAATGGACACTCGTCCAACATCTATTGCTGATATTCCTGCCGGATTTATCGACAAAGAAAACGAATTGATCTTCGGTATCCAAAATGATGAACTCTTCAAATTGAACTTCATGCCAAAAGGTGGTATCCGTATGGCTGAAACTACTTTGAAAGAAAATGGATACGAACCAGATCCAGCTGTTCACGAAATCTTCACTAAATATGTAACAACGGTTAACGACGGTATCTTCCGTGCCTACACTTCAAACATCCGTCGTGCTCGTCACGCTCACACTGTAACTGGTCTTCCAGATGCCTACTCACGTGGACGTATCATCGGTGTTTACGCACGTCTTGCTCTTTACGGTGCAGACTACTTGATGCAAGAAAAAGTAAACGACTGGAATGCAATTAAAGAAATTGATGAAGAAACAATCCGTCTTCGTGAAGAAGTAAACCTTCAATACCAAGCATTGCAACAAGTTGTTCGCTTGGGTGACCTTTACGGAGTTGACGTTCGCAAACCAGCGATGAACACTAAGGAAGCAATCCAATGGGTTAACATCGCCTTCATGGCTGTCTGCCGTGTTATCAACGGTGCTGCTACATCTCTAGGACGTGTGCCAATCGTATTGGATATCTTTGCAGAACGTGACCTTGCTCGTGGTACATTTACTGAATCAGAAATCCAAGAATTCGTTGATGATTTCGTTATGAAACTTCGTACAGTTAAATTTGCTCGTACAAAAGCTTATGACCAATTGTACTCAGGTGACCCAACCTTCATCACAACTTCTATGGCTGGTATGGGTAACGACGGTCGTCACCGTGTTACTAAGATGGACTACCGTTTCTTGAACACTCTTGACAATATCGGTAACTCACCAGAACCAAACTTGACAGTTCTTTGGACTGACAAATTGCCATACAACTTCCGTCGCTACTGTATGCACATGAGCCACAAGCACTCTTCTATCCAATACGAAGGTGTAACAACAATGGCTAAAGATGGATACGGAGAAATGAGCTGTATCTCATGCTGTGTGTCACCACTTGACCCAGAAAACGAAGATCAACGCCACAACATCCAGTACTTCGGTGCTCGTGTAAACGTATTGAAAGCCCTTCTTACTGGTTTGAACGGTGGTTACGACGATGTTCACAAAGACTACAAGGTATTTGACATCGATCCTATCCGTGACGAAGTTCTTGAATTCGAATCAGTTAAAGCCAACTTTGAAAAATCTCTTGACTGGTTGACTGACACTTACGTAGATGCTTTGAACATCATCCACTACATGACTGACAAGTACAACTACGAAGCTGTTCAAATGGCCTTCTTGCCAACTAAACAACGTGCTAACATGGGATTCGGTATCTGTGGATTCGCTAACACTGTTGATACATTGTCAGCTATCAAATACGCTACAGTTAAACCAATCCGTGACGAAAATGGCTACATCTACGATTACGAAACAATCGGTGAATACCCACGTTGGGGTGAAGATGATCCACGTTCAAACGAATTGGCAGAATGGTTGATTGAAGCTTACACAACTCGTCTACGTAGCCACAAACTTTACAAAGACGCAGAAGCTACAGTATCACTTTTGACAATCACATCTAACGTTGCTTACTCTAAACAAACTGGTAACTCACCAGTCCACAAAGGTGTATACCTCAACGAAGATGGTTCAGTGAACTTGTCTAAACTTGAATTCTTCTCACCAGGTGCGAACCCATCTAACAAAGCTAAAGGTGGCTGGTTGCAAAACTTGAACTCACTTGCGAGCCTTGACTTTGGTTACGCAGCTGACGGTATCTCATTGACAACTCAAGTTTCTCCACGTGCTCTTGGTAAGACTCGTGACGAACAAGTTGATAACTTGGTAACAATCCTTGATGGTTACTTCGAAAACGGTGGACAACACGTTAACTTGAACGTTATGGACTTGAACGATGTTTACGAAAAGATCATGTCAGGTGAAGACGTTATCGTACGTATCTCTGGATACTGTGTAAACACTAAATACCTCACTCCAGAACAAAAAACTGAATTGACACAACGTGTCTTCCACGAAGTTCTTTCAATGGATGATGCATTGAGCTAATATTCAATTAGAATAATAAGAAAGCCAGTTAATCTAACTGGTTTTCTTGTGCTTTAAAAACTTTTTAAAAAATAGTCAAATTTGGTCAAAAAAGTTATTGACTTTTACTGACCAATGTGATATAGTAGAAACATAAGGAAAATGAATTCCTTAGAAAACTTCATTTTCAATGATTCTATTTCTTGAAAATGTACGATAGATACCCTAGAAAGGGGTGAGGCCTATGTTTAATCTAACAGACTTTGAAAAGAAGATGATAAAAGGCTTATTTAAAAGAGAAAAACCAGAAATTATACGTAGGGTAGCCAACAGCGAGTAGCTAACAGCTAGTCTAAATTTTTTAAAACAAAGGTCAGAGAAAGTCAAATTGTTTTGACTAAGTAAATTTTTAATTAAACGAGGTATGAAATATGAATAACAATTTTAATAACTTTAACAATATGGATGATTTATTTAACCAATTGATGGGTGGTATGCGTGGATACAGTTCAGAAAACCGTCGTTACTTGATTAATGGTCGTGAAGTGACACCTGAGGAATTTGCTCATTATCGTGCAACTGGGAAATTACCAGGAAATGCAGAATCTGATGCGCAAATGCAACAACACGCTTCAGGTATGAAACAAGACGGTGTCCTTGCTAAACTAGGTCGTAACTTGACAGCGGAAGCTCGTGAGGGCAAGTTGGATCCTGTTATCGGACGAAACAAGGAAATTCAAGAAACATCTGAAATCCTCTCACGTCGTACCAAGAACAATCCCGTTCTGGTCGGAGATGCAGGTGTTGGTAAGACAGCCGTTGTCGAAGGCTTGGCGCAAGCCATTGTGAACGGAGATGTTCCAGCTGCTATTAAGAACAAGGAAATCATTTCCATTGATATCTCAGGTCTCGAGGCTGGTACTCAATACCGTGGTAGCTTTGAAGAAAATGTTCAAAATCTAGTCAATGAAGTGAAAGAAGCAGGAAATATTATCCTCTTCTTTGATGAAATTCACCAAATCCTTGGCGCTGGCTCAATCGGCGGAGACAGTGGTTCTAAAGGGCTTGCGGACATTCTCAAGCCAGCTCTCTCTCGTGGTGAGTTGACTGTTATTGGGGCAACGACTCAAGACGAATATCGTAACACGATTTTGAAGAATGCAGCTCTTGCTCGTCGTTTCAACGAAGTCAAGGTCAATGCTCCTTCAGCAGAGGATACCTTTAAAATTCTTCAAGGGATTCGTGATCTCTATCAACAACACCACAATGTTATCTTGCCAGATGAAGTCTTGAAGGCAGCAGTGGATTATTCTATCCAATATATTCCTCAACGTAGCTTGCCTGATAAGGCTATCGACCTTGTGGATGTAACGGCGGCTCACTTGGCAGCTCAACATCCAGTAACAGATGTTCATGCTGTTGAACGTGAAATTGAGGCAGAAAAAGACAAGCAAGAAAAAGCAGTTGAAGCAGAAGACTTCGAAGCAGCTCTCAATGCCAAAACTCGCATTGCAGAATTAGAGAAAAAAGTTGAAAACCACACTGAAGATATGAAAGTGACAGCAAGCATCAATGATGTTGCTGAATCTGTGGAACGAATGACGGGTATTCCAGTGTCACAAATGGGAGCGTCAGACATCGAACGTTTGAAAGATATGGCCCATCGTTTGGAACACAAGGTTATCGGCCAAGATAAGGCGGTAGAAGCAGTGGCTCGTGCTATCCGTCGTAACCGTGCTGGTTTTGATGAAGGCAATCGCCCAATCGGTAGCTTCCTCTTTGTAGGTCCAACTGGGGTTGGTAAGACCGAGCTTGCTAAGCAATTAGCGCTCGATATGTTTGGAACCAAGGATGCGATCATTCGTTTGGATATGTCCGAATATAGTGACCGTACAGCTGTTTCTAAGTTAATCGGTACAACAGCCGGTTATGTGGGTTATGATGACAATAGCAATACCTTGACAGAACGTGTTCGTCGCAATCCATACTCTATCATTCTCTTGGACGAGATTGAAAAGGCTGATCCTCAAGTAATTACCCTTCTCCTCCAAGTCTTGGATGATGGTCGTTTGACTGATGGTCAAGGAAATACCGTTAACTTTAAAAACACTGTCATTATCGCAACATCAAATGCTGGATTTGGCTATGAAGCTAACTTGACAGAAGATGCGGATAAACCAGAATTGATGGATCGTTTGAAGCCATTCTTCCGTCCAGAGTTCCTTAACCGCTTTAATGCAGTTATCGAGTTCTCACACTTGAATAAGGAAGACCTTTCTAAGATTGTGGACTTGATGTTGGCTGAAGTCAACCAAACCTTGGCTAAGAAAGACATTGATTTGGAAGTCAGCCAAGCAGCTAAGGACTTTATCACAGAAGAAGGCTATGACGAAGTCATGGGTGTTCGTCCACTCCGCCGTGTGGTGGAACAACAAATTCGTGATAAGGTGACGGACTTCCACTTGGATCATCTAAATGCTAAACATTTGGAAGCAGATATGGAAGATGGTGTCTTGGTCATTCGTGAAAAAGCCTAACTCACGATTTTGAGAAAAAAGAAGGAACTAGCTAAAAGCTGGTTCCTTTTTGTGTTTAGATGACATGACGCTCAAAGGCATCATCTGAGATTCCTTGTTTCAGGATGAGTTTCGCCCATTCTTTAGCAGAAAAGAGGCTGTGGTCCTTGTAGTTTCCGCAAGATTCGATGGTTGTTCCAGGAACATCTTCCCAAGTAGTGGTTTCAGCAATTTCCTTGAGCGAATCCTTGATAACAGCTGCAATCTCAGCGCTAGTGTGACGTCCCCACATAATCATATGGAAACCAGTACGGCAACCAAATGGTGAACAGTCAATCATGCCGTCAATGCGGGTACGGATGAGTTTTGCCAAGAGGTGTTCAATAGTGTGAAGCCCAGCGGTAGGGATAGAGTCCTCATTTGGCTGTACCAAACGAATATCAAAGTTAGAAATGATATCTCCTTTAGGACCCGTTTCTTCCCCAATCAAGCGAACATAGGGTGCTTTAACAATGGTGTGGTCAAGTTCAAAACTTTCAACAATAACTTCTTTTGACATGGTAGTTCCTTTCAGTTTTCTTCTTTCATTATATCATAAAGACTGCTCTTGATGAAGTTTGATAAATGACTTTTTGAGACTAGCATTATAACAAAGTCTCCATACAAAACTCGCAGAATTATAAAGAAAAGCTGAGTTCTTTCTAATGAAGCTAGAGCGACTTTTGAAAGGTGGAGTCAACTTTTAGAATTTTTGCTTGATTTCTGAACTAATTCTGAACTAGATTGGATATACTGTAGAAAATAAAGATAAAGGAGTTCAGTATGGAACATATGGTGAAAATAGAAGGTGTTTGCAAAAAGCATGGCAGTAAGCAGATTTTAGAAAATATTTCTTTTACAGCTAGAGGCGGGCGGATTACAGCTTTTCTGGGCCCGAATGGTGCAGGGAAAAGTTCGACCTTGAGGATTCTCTTGGGGTTAGATCGGGCGACAGCAGGAGCGGCGACTTTTGATGGGCAAACCTATCAGTCAATGATCTATCCGCTCAGGACGGTAGGTGCAGCCTTTGACGGCATTGGCGGTTTGCCAAATCGAAAGGTCTATGACCACTTGAGAATTATTGCGGCGAGTAATGCTATTCCCAAGTCTCGGATTGATGAGGTTTTGGAGATGACTGGAATCGCTCATAAGAGGAAGGACCTCTTGTCAAGCCTGTCTCTGGGGGAGGGTCAGCGGTTGGGTTTGGCAGCAGCTTTGCTAGGTGATCCTCAGTTTCTTATATTAGATGAACCGACCAATGGACTGGACCCAAGTGGGATTAAGTGGTTTAGAAAGTTCATCCGTCAGCAGGCTGATTTAGGGAAAACGGTACTTCTATCTTCTCATATCCTGTCAGAGGTGCAAATGGTGACAGATGATGTGGTCTTGATTCATCATGGGCGAATTATTGAGCAAGGGCGATTGAAAGAGGTGCTGCAAGATTCAGACAGTCTAGAAGATCTCTTCTTTGATTTGACAGAGGAGGTTTAAGATGAAAGAAGCGATGTCTTTATTGCATTCAGAATGGTTGAAAATCCGCTCAATCAAGGCTTTCAAAGTGAGTGTGGCCTTCATGCTGCTATTGGTGCCTGTCGTATCCTGGTTGGAGGGCCGACAGTATCTGTCTATCGGCTTGGATGCTACGCCTGAGACGGTTCCTAATCTGATAAATGCCATTGATCCGCTGGAATATCTAGGTCTCAACGGGGCTTCTATGGCGGTCATGGTTTTGGTCATTTTAGCTGGAATTTTGGGAGCTATGGAATTTCAGTCTCATAGCTTGAGAACCAGTCTCTTGGCCTGTAATAACCGCCTGAAGTTGCTTGTGGGGAAACTCATGACCTTTACTTGCTTTTCTCTTGCCACTAGCTTTTTATCAATCTACTTTAGTTATATGGTCATGCATCTCGCTTTAGGAAAGGAAGGACTTGATCCGATTCTGCTCAATCAGGCAGCTTGGAGTTTGATTTTGTGGAAAACCTTATCTCTGACCTTATTGGGAATCCTTTCGTTTTTGTTAGGTTTATTGGCTCGGACCATGTTAGTTCCTCTGCTTTTTCTCGTGCCACAGATCTATAATCTAGGAAACTACCTGGCAGCTCACACGAGTTGGGGAGCTTATTTGCCACAGCCAGCAGGAGAGTTGTTTGCTGCAACGCCAACTTCCCAATATGCTAACAATCCCTTGCAAGGGCTGTTGATACTTGGTGCATGGTTGCTAGTCATCGGCGGCATGGCTTCTCTGCGCTTTTTGAAGACGGATTTAGGAGGGCGATACTGATGATAAAAGCTCTGCTTAGAAGTGAATGGATTAAGTTCCGTTCTTACTATCTCGCTCTTGGTGCAGCCTTGGTGGCTCTGGTAATCGTTCCATTTTTTCTGATGAATCTTGACTACAGTCAAACAGCAGTTGGCCAGACAAAGGCTCTGAGTGAGGCTTTGCATGCCCTCTATCTGGCACAGCCTGTCATCGTCATCTTTACTTCCCTCTATTTTGCCCAGGAGTTTGTCAAGTCTGGGATGCGAACGAATTTTCTAACCGTATCAAATAGAAAGGCTTGGTTGGCTGGGAAATTCCTTTTTCTGGACTTGCTGCTCTTGGTTCTCTACAGTGTCATGATAGGCAGCTGTTTCCTTGTTATGCTGGCTCGTTTTGACCTAGACTTTAGCTGGTCCTTATTGGGGAAATTCCTCTATTACAGCTCTTTTGGTCTTCTCAGCAATCTTTTTCTGGCTTTTTTGACTACTGGCCTCGCTTTGCTCTTTCAATCTTGGGTTGTGCCGGTGTCGGTACTCTTTCCTCTCTTGATTGGTCTCAGCCGTTTATTGGCAACTTTCATCAAAGAAGCAAAATACCTGCCCGATCTGGCTACACTCAATCTTTTTGAGTATGAAGGACTTCAGCATTCAATAGATCTATCAGGGCTGGGAATACAGCTGATCTGGTTAGCTTTGGTTTGGAGCTCTGCTATATTCTTAACCTTGAAACGAGACGTTCGCTAGAGGTATGCTATAATGGAAATCATGAGACAGTATCGTATTTTGGTGGTTGATGATGACCAAAGCATTTTAAAGCTGGTGAAAAACGTCCTAGAGCTCGATGCTTATGATGTGACGACGCTTGATCGGATAGAAGAGCTAGAGCTGACGCATTTTGTCGGATATGACTTGATTCTGCTGGATGTGATGATGGAGCCTGTTAATGGTTTTGAGCTGTGTTCCTACATTCGTCCTCATCTTTCGTGTCCAATCATCTTCCTGACAGCCAAGGAGTTGGAGGCGGACAAAGTGGAAGGGCTCTTTCGCGGAGCAGATGACTATATTGTTAAGCCTTTTGGAACCAAAGAATTGCTGGCGCGTGTCAGAGCTCATCTTCGGCGGGAGGAAAGACGTGAGGAGCGATATTCTGAAATTGCTTCTTGTCAATTTTATCCAGAGCGCTATGAAGTTGCCTGTTTTGGTAAAGTCTTGAAATTTTCAGAGCGAGAGTTTAAGTTGCTGCATTTACTAGCTAGCAATCCCAAGCAGACCTTTTCAGCTGAACGCCTGCATACCTTGCTTTACCCAGAAAGCTCAGAAACACAGCTTCGCTCCATCTCAGAATACGTGTATCAGATTCGTCAAAAATGCAAACAAGAAGGGCTGCAAGCAATCGCAACAGTGAGAGGAGTAGGCTATAGATGGCAATTAGAACCCGAAATTTCAAAAGCCTAGTCTGGACAACCAGTTTAAAAATCGTCTTTTTCCATGTTTTGATTTTTGTGCTTATAGGTTATGAATTTACGCAAGGAAGTGATTACGTCCTTTTCACCTTGTTCTTTTGGGCAGGGAGCTTGCTGCTGATTACTTTTTATCATATTTTGAAATTGCTCCGAAAAATCGACAGGGAAATAAAAATGCTAACGAGCGAGAAGCTTTTAGAAGAAAATCAAAGTCAGCTTTTTCGGATTGAGGAAATGCTAGAAGTTTATAGCGATTTACGGAGCAGCCACCAAGAAAATGCTCGTCTTCTAGAAAAAGAGCAGCAGCATAATCAGGAGTTGATTTTACAGCTATCAGCGACATCGCACGATTTGAAAACGCCCCTAACTGTGATTAAGGGGAATGCTGAGCTCTTGGAATTGGCGCAGTTGGGCCAGCCACAGGCAGACTATGCTGCTGAGATTTTGCAGGCTAGTCACAAGATGGAAGAGTATTGTGGCTCTTTGATTGATTACGCTAAGACTTTTCAGATTGATTCTAATCAGTTCAGTCAGCTTTCCTTAGAGGACTTTTTGGCTGATTTACAGGGCGATTGGGCACTGTTCAGCAAACAGGAAAGTTATCGTTTTTCTCTCCAAGAAGATTGTGATCTTAGTCTGATTTTGTCCATTCATTTGGACTATCTCAAACGGGCTTTGCTCAATATTTTACTGAATGCGCTTGAACATGCAGATCAGGATCAAAAGGAAGTCAAGCTAAGGATATCAGTGCAGCAGGACCAGTTGGTTTTTGCTATCTGGAACAACGGCCCTTCATTTTCAGAGGAGATGCTGCTGGGAGCGGAACGGCTCTTTTACCAGAGTGACCAAAGCCGCAATTCAGCTAATCCCCATCATGGTATCGGCTTAGCCTTTTCTAAGCAGGTAGCTCTCTTGCACGGTGGTCGTCTGACCCTGCTCAATCCAGACCAAGGAGGAGCCTGTGTCGAGTTGACAATTTCATTGAAATAAGTGAGGTTGGAAAAAATCATAAAACACATAATACCAAGTGTTCAAAAAGCCTTGATATTATGCGTTTTATCTTTTATCGTGTAAAGATTTACTGGATTTTCCCTCAGATTGAGTTTTTGCCCAGCCTTGTTCATTTATTTGCGATACAAGCGATCGTATTGGTAGTATGGGTCAAAGGTCACGTTGATACCTAGCTTACGAAGGACGTTCTTGTCTTCGTCTGTCAAGATGATGGTTGAATGTGCTTCGCTTCCTTTGAGGTTGCCAAGTTCCTCCATGGCGCGCGCAGCATCAGGGTTTTCCATGGCTGTAATGGCAAGAGCAATCAAGATTTCATTTGAGTGCAGGCGCGGATTGTGACTACCTAGATGGTTGATTTTAAGGCCTTGAATTGGTTTGACAACTTCAGGCTCAATCAACTTCACTTCTTTAGCGATAGCAGCAGATTTCTTGATGGCATTGATCAAAGCAGCAGCTGTTGGGCCAAAGAGTTCTGAGTTTTTGCCAGTGACAATGTCACCAGATGGTAATTCGAGAGCTAGGGCAGGTCCGCCAGTTTCTTCAGCCTTTTGACGTGCTGCGACAGCAACTTTACGGTCTGCAGGTGTGATACCGAGGTCGTTCATGAGCAACTCGATTTTTTTGACAGCAGATTCACCTACTTTTTCGGCTTTGAAATCAAGAACGGTTTGATAGTAACGACGGATGATTTCTTGCTTAGATGCTTCGATAGCGGCTTCATTATCTGTAATAGCAAAACCAACCATGTTGACACCCATGTCTGTCGGTGAAGCGTATGGAGATTCACCTAGAATACGTTCTAGCATGCGCTTGAGCACTGGGAAAATTTCGATATCACGGTTGTAGTTGACAGTGGTTTCTCCGTAGGTTTGAAGGTGGAAGGGGTCAATCATGTTGACATCATCTAGGTCTGCTGTAGCAGCCTCGTAGGCCAAGTTGACTGGATGATGAAGGGGCAGGTTCCAGACTGGGAAGGTTTCAAATTTAGCGTAACCAGATTTGATACCGTTGATTTGGTCGTGGTACATATTGGATACACAGGTTGCCAATTTTCCAGAACCAGGTCCAGGAGCCGTTACGACGATTAACTTGCGACTGGTTTTGATGTAGTCGTTTTTCCCCATTCCTTCTGGAGAAATGATGTGATCCATATCCGTTGGGTAGCCTTTGATTGGATAATGAAGATAAGAATCAATTCCATTTTTCTCAAGCTGGTTGCGGAAGGCATCTGCAGCGGGTTGGCCAGCGTATTGCGTGATAACAACGGAGCCAACAAAAATCCCCAATTCATTGAATTTGTCAATCAAACGAAGGACTTCTTGGTCATAGGAAATGCCTAAGTCACCTCGTGCTTTAGAATGTTCGATGTTGCTTGCATTAATGGCGATAACAACTTCGACCTGCTCTTTTAACTCCTGCAAGAGTCTGATTTTATTGTCAGGCTCATAACCAGGAAGGACACGAGCAGCGTGGAAATCTTCTAACATTTTGCCACCAAACTCCAAGTAGAGCTTGCCGTCAAATTGGTTAATACGCTCCAAAATGTGGTCGCGCTGTAGATTCAAATATTGTTCAGAACTAAAAGCTTGTTTTTTCATTTTTTTACCTCTGACCTCCATTATAATAAAAAATCGGAAGTTAGGAAACTATAAAGGTAAAAAAGAAATCAAAAAGATTAGGCAAACGCTTGCACAAAAAATTAAAAAGCGTTATCATAGACTGTAGATTATTAAAATAATGAGGTAACAAGATGCAAGAAAAATGGTGGCACAATGCCGTAGTCTATCAAGTCTATCCTAAGAGCTTTATGGACAGCAACGGAGATGGAATTGGCGATTTGCCAGGAATTACTAGTAAGTTAGACTATCTAGCCAAGTTAGGGATTACAGCGATTTGGCTTTCTCCTGTTTATGACAGTCCTATGGATGATAATGGCTATGACATTGCTGATTATCAAGCGATTGCGGCTATTTTCGGAAGCATGGAGGATATGGATGAATTGATCGCGGAAGCCAAGAAGCGTGACATTCGAATTATCATGGACTTAGTGGTCAATCATACCTCGGATGAACATGCCTGGTTTGTCGAGGCCTGTGAAAATCCTAACAGCCCTGAGCGAGACTACTATATCTGGCGGGATGAGCCTAACGATCTAGATTCTATCTTTAGTGGGTCTGCTTGGGAATACGATGAAAAATCTGGTCAATACTATCTCCACTTTTTCAGCAAGAAACAGCCTGATCTCAACTGGGAAAATGAAAAACTTCGCCAGAAAATTTACGAGATGATGAACTTCTGGATTGATAAAGGAATTGGCGGTTTCCGTATGGATGTCATCGACATGATTGGGAAAATTCCTGATGAGAAAGTAGTCAATAATGGTCCTATGCTCCATCCCTATCTCAAGGAAATGAATCAGGCGACTTTTGGGGATAAAGATCTCTTGACAGTGGGAGAAACTTGGGGGGCAACGCCAGAAATTGCCAAGCTCTACTCTGATCCGAAGGGTCAAGAATTGTCTATGGTTTTCCAGTTTGAACACATTTGTCTTCAGTATCAGGAAGGGCAACCTAAGTGGCACTATCAAAAAGAGCTGAATATCAGTAAGTTGAAAGAAATCTTCAACAAATGGCAGACAGAGTTAGGAGTTGAGGATGGCTGGAATTCGCTCTTTTGGAACAACCATGACCTTCCTCGTATCGTCTCTATCTGGGGAAATGACCAGGAATACCGTGAAAAATCTGCCAAAGCCTTTGCAATCTTGCTTCATCTCATGAGAGGGACTCCCTATATTTACCAAGGTGAGGAGATTGGGATGACCAATTATCCTTTTGAAACACTGGATCAAGTAGAAGATATTGAATCCCTTAACTATGCGCGTGAGGCTCTTGAAAAAGGCGTTCCGATGGAAGAAATCATGGACAGTATTCGTGTCATTGGACGTGATAATGCCCGTACCCCAATGCAATGGGATAAGAGCAAAAACGCTAGTTTCTCAACAGGTCAACCTTGGTTGGCAGTGAATCCAAACCATCAAGAAATCAACGTTCAAGAAGCACTGGCAAATCCGAATTCTATCTTCTATACCTATCAGAAACTCATCCAGATCCGTAAGGAAAACAGCTGGTTGATTCGTGCTGATTTTGAATTACTCGATACGACTGATAAGGTCTTTGCCTATATCCGTAAGGACGGTGACCGTCGCTTCCTAGTCGTGGCTAATTTGTCCAATGAAAAACAAAACTTTTCAGTAGAAGGAAAAGTTAAATCGGTCTTGATTGAAAACACTGTGGCTCAAGAAACAGTTGAGAAACAGACCTTGGCTCCATGGGATGCTTTCTGTGTGGAAATGACTGACTAAGATGAGCGAACCTCAAGCTTCAAAAGCTTGAGGTTTTTTACTAAAAATTGTGTAGAAAAATCTTTTAAAAATATTTGTTAGAATTTTCTAAAAAATTATCCGAAAGTGCTTGCTTTTATAAAAAAATAGGGTATAATGGTGAAAATACTATCTTTAAGGAGATTACTTATGAGATCGAAAAAGTGGCTCTTAGGAGCAGGTGCTGTTTTGAGTGCAGCCCTACTGTTAACTGCTTGTGGGCAAAGTGAAAAGAAGGCTGATGCTCCCAAGACATTTTCTTATGTCTATGCAATAGATCCATCATCTTTGGACTACAGCGTGACGAGCAAGAGTTCAACCTCTGACGTTATAGCCAACGTTGTCGATGGTCTTTTGGAAAACGATAAATACGGGAACTTGATTCCGTCGCTTGCAGAAGACTGGTCCGTTTCTAAAGATGGCTTGACCTATACCTACAAACTTCGTAAGGGTGTAAAATGGTATACTTCTGAGGGAGAAGAGTATGCTGAAGTCAAGGCGCAGGATTTTGTTACTGGTCTGAAACACGCAGCTGATGGTAAATCAGACGGCCTCTCTCTCCTTCAAGATTCTATCAAGGGTTTGGCTGCCTACATCAGTGGAGAAAGCAATGATTTCTCTACTGTAGGAGTTAAGGCTGTTGACGATTACACAGTTGAATATACGCTCAACAAACCAGAAAGCTTCTGGAATTCTAAAGTTACAACTGCTACCATGCTTCCAGTTAATGAAGAATTCTTGAATTCTAAAGGGAGCGACTACGGTGCGCCAACACCATCAAGCATCCTTTATAACGGTCCTTATTTCTTGAAATCATTGACTTCAAAATCAGTCATTGAGTATGAAAAGAATCCAAACTACTGGGATAAGGACAATGTTAAGATTGACAACATTAAACTAACTTTCTACGATGGATCAGACCAAGAATCTTTGATTCGTAGCTTTACACAAGGTGCCTATACAACAGCTCGTCTCTTCCCAACAAGCTCAAACTTTGAGTCAACTAAGAAAGAGTACGGAGATAAGATTGTCTACAGTCCACAAGAAGCGACAAGCTACTATCTCACTGTTAACGTAAACCGCCAGTCTTACAATAAAACAGCTAAAACAGACGAGGCTCAAAAAACATCAACGAAAGAAGCTCTTCTCAACAAGAACTTCCGTCAAGCGCTGAACTTTGCCCTTGACCGTCATTCTTATACTGCTCAGTTGAATGGTGAAGAAGGTGCGAACAAGATTATCCGTAACAGTCTAGTACCTCATGACTATGTTCAAGTAGGTGAAAAAACCTTTGGAGAGTTGGCACAGGCAGAGCTGGTTTCTTATGGAGACCAGTGGAAAGATGTAGCCCTTACAGATGGCAAGGATACGATTTACAGTCCTGAAAAAGCTAAGGCAGCCTTTGCTAAAGCTAAGGAAGAATTGCAGGCCAAAGGTGTTACCTTCCCAATCCATTTGGATATTCCGGTTGAACAAACAGATGTAATCGCCGTCCAACAAACCAATTCACTCAAGCAGTCTATCGAATCATCACTTGGTACTGAGAATGTCATTGTCGATGTCCTTCAAATGACCGATAATGAAAAATTGAGCATTACTTCTCAAGCTAAGGTTCCAGCACAAAAAGACTATGACTTGAATGGAACTGGTTGGGGACCAGACTATCAAGATCCAGCTACCTACCTCAACATTCTTGATGCTAAGAAGGGTTCTGCCCTTAAGCACTTGGGTATCACTCGCGGAAAAGATCCAGAAGTGATGGCTCAAGTTGGTCTAGATGAATACAAGAAACTCTTGGATGATGCCGCTGCTGAAACAAGCGACCTCAATAAGCGTTATGAGAAATATGCTAAAGCTCAAGCCTGGGTATCTGATAGTTCGCTCTTGATCCCAGTTGCTTCTTCAGGTGGTTCTCCAACTGTTAGCCGTACTGTACCATTTACAAAAGCTTACTCTCAAGTCGGAATCAAGGGAGATCCATTTGTCTTCAAAGGTTTGGAGTTGCAAAATGATGTTGTGACTACAAAAGAATACGAAGAAGCTCTCAAGAAATGGCAGAAAGAAAAAATTGAAACAAATGCCAAATACCAAAAAGAACTTGAAAAACATGTCAAGTAATCTATAAATAGAAAAGGAAGTTGTAGGAAATCTCTACTTCCTTTTTTGTTTTTGAGACACCAGTTGTCATAAAAGCAGTAACTTTACATTTTTGAATAAATTTGATAAAATACGGCTATGTTATAAAAAGTGACATAAAGGAGTGAATGATGATCAAAATGAAAAAAAGACTGATCGGGACAGGTCTTGTCCTAGCTACAGGGATTTTGCTGACAGCTTGTGGACAGTCCAACTCAGATACAAGTACCTTCTCATCAACATTTAGTGCAAATCCGACGACATTTAACTATCTTTTAGACTATTATGCAGATAATACTGCCGTTATTACCAATCTTGTAGATGGTTTGCTAGAAAATGATAGCTATGGGAACCTCGTGCCAGCTTTAGCGGAAGACTGGTTAGTTTCGACAGATGGTTTGACCTATACCTACAAACTCAGAAAAGATGCCAAGTGGTACACTGCTGATGGAGAAGAGTACGCTCTAGTCAAAGCCCAAGACTTTGTCACCGGGATTAAGTATGCTGCGGACAACAAGGGTCAAGCCATGGATCTCATCCAAAACTCTATCAAGGGATTGAATGACTATGTGACAGGTGCGACCAATGACTTCACAACAGTTGGTGTGAAAGCCTTGGATGACCATACGGTCGAGTATACTTTGACTCGACCAGAACCGTACTGGAACTCAAAAACAACCAACAGTATCCTTTTCCCAGTTAATGAAGAGTTCTTAAAATCAAAGGATAAAGATTTTGGGACTTTGACGCCAGACAGTATCCTTTATAATGGTCCATATCTGTTAAAAGATTTCACATCAAAATCTTCGATCGAGTATGTGAAGAACCCGCACTATTATGATCATGATAAAGTGACCATTGAAAAAGTTAAGTTAGCCTACTTTGATGGCTCAGATCAGGAGATGACCATTCGTAACTTTGAAAGTGGTGCCTATACGCTTGCGGGAGTCTATCCAAATAGTTCCAACTATGCCAAGACAAAAGAAAAATACCAAGATAATATCGTTTATAGCTTACAAGACAAGACGTCTTGGTACTTCAACTTTAACGTTAACCGTAAAGCCTATAACCATACTGCTAAAACAACGGATGAACAAAAGAAATCAACGCAAACAGCGATTTTAAATAAAAATTTCCGTCAGGCTATCAACTTTGGTATTGATCGAACAGCCTACTCGGCTCAATCTAACGGGCAAGAAGCGGCTAGCAAGACCCTTCGTAATACTCTAGTTCCCCCAACTTTTGTACAGATTGGAGATAAGACCTTTGGAGAAGTGACAGCTTCTAAGCTTGTCAACTACGGAACAGAGTGGTCAGGCATCAACTTGGCGGATGCCCAAGATGCTTACTTCAACAAGGAAAAGGCCCAAGCCAAGTTTGCAGAAGCTAAAAAGGAATTGGAAGCCCAAGGGGTGACCTTCCCGATTCATTTGGACGTCCCAGTTGATCAAACCAATAAAAATGCAGTTTCTGGTATGAACTCGGTTAAACAAACCCTTGAAACAGTACTAGGTTCTGATAATGTTGTCATTGATGTTCAGCAACTTTCAACGGATGACTTTGGGAATGTCGCTTTCCTAGCACCAAATCCAGCAGCTCGTGATTACGATTTGAACTTTGATGGCTGGGTTGGTGATTACCAGGATCCATCAACTTATCTAGATCCCTTCAATGCTGAAAGTGGCTTCTATCTCAAGATTTTTGGTCTTGATGCCAAGGAAGACCAAGAACTTATAAAGAGTCTAGGACTTGATACCTATACGAAACTTCTGAAAGAAGCAGACGCTGAGAACAAAGATGTCGCTGAGCGTTATGAAAAATATGCTGAAGCTCAAGCTTGGATGATTGACAATTCTCTACTCATATCTGCTATGTCAAATGGTGGGACAGCCTCTGTGACCAAAGTAACTCCGTTTACACGTGCCTACTCTCTAGTGGGAATCAAGGGTGATGGAAACAACTACAAGTACATGAGACTCCAAAAAGATTCTGTTACCAAGAAACAATTTGATGAAGCCAAAGCTAAGTGGGAAGAAGAAAGTAAAAAGGCTATCGAAAAGAGTCAAAAAGAATTTAAAAATCATGTCAAATAAAAAGTTGAAATAAGGTCTCTTGCAAGGGATCTTATTTTTCTTGTCGAGACTCTCTATATTGAATCGTCTAATCGGAAGCTACACATAGAAATAAAAACGCTTAACTCGACCGAATGAATGGAATTTATCTTGTATCTATGATATAATGATTCTAACTATTGACGTATAGAGGAGTATCATGAGTAGACCTTCAAAGAGAGCTCGTTCGGGCAATATGAAGCGCAATATTAATATATTTTTACTAACCATTTATCTGATTTTGGGTGGTTTTTTGTTGTTTCTAATCTTTCGACACAACATACTTGCTTTCAGATATCTCAACATAGTCGCGGCAATCTTGGTTTTAACGGTGGCTGTTATCGGTTTTCTTCTGATTTTTTATAAAAAAGCTGAGAAGTTCACCATTTTTCTATTGATTTTGTCTATTCTTATAGGGTCTGTTTCTTTATTTACAGTCCAACAATTTATTGGCTTAACCAATCGTTTGAATGCGACGTCTAATTATTCAGAGTATTCGATTAGTGTTGCGGTTTTGAAAGACAGCGATATCAATAATGTTAGCCAGTTAGACAGTGTTATGGCTCCAACCGAAACGGATAATGAAAATATTCAAAAATTACTTACAGACATTAAATCAAGTCAAGGTAAGGAACTGGCAGTAGAGCAGAGCACTTCTTATCTAGCGGCTTATAAGAACCTGCTTGCAGGTGGCACAAAGGCAATTGTTTTAAATAGTGTCTTTGAAAATATCATTGAATCAGAATATCCTGACTATGCTGCAAAAATCAAAAAAATTTATACCAAGGAGTTGACCAAAAAAGTGGCTGCTCCGAAGGCAACCAAGAGTCAATCGTTTAACATTTATGTGAGTGGGATTGATACCTACGGGCCGATTAGTTCGGTTTCGCGGTCAGACGTCAATATCCTGATGACCGTCAATCGCGACACCAAAAAAATCCTTTTGACAACAACGCCACGTGATTCCTATGTTCCGATTGCAGATGGGGGTAACAACCAAAAGGATAAGTTGACCCACGCAGGAATCTATGGAGTGGATGCTTCTATCCACACTTTGGAAAATCTCTATGGTCTAGATATTAACTATTACGTTCGCTTGAATTTTACATCATTCCTGAAATTGATTGACCTTTTAGGTGGAATTGATGTTTATAATGATCAAGAATTTACAGCCCACACTAATGGGAAGTATTATCCTGTTGGCAATGTGCATCTTGACTCAGAACAAGCTCTTGGTTTTGTTCGAGAACGCTATTCTCTAGCAGATGGTGACCGAGATCGTGGACGCAATCAGCAAAAAGTGATTGTGGCCATTATTCAAAAATTGACCTCAACTGAAGCCTTGAAAAATTATGATCATATCATTCAAGGTCTACAAGACTCTCTCCAAACCAATATGCCACTTGAGACCATGATGGACTTGGTCAATGCACAGTTGGAGAGTGGTGGCAACTATAAGGTCAACTCTCAAGACCTAAAAGGAACAGGTCGAATGGATCTTCCTTCTTATGCCATGCCAGATAGTAACCTCTATATGATGGAAATTGATGATAGTAGCTTAGCTGCTGTCAAGTCGGCAATTCAAGATGTGATGGAGGGTAAATGAGATGATTGATATTCATTCGCACATAGTCTTTGATGTAGATGATGGACCAAAATCAAGAGAAGAAAGCAAGGCTCTCTTGGCAGAAGCTTATCATCAGGGAGTACGGATGATTGTTTCCACCTCTCACCGTCGCAAAGGTATGTTTGAGACCCCAGAAGAGAAGATCGCTGCTAATTTTCGTCAGGTGCAGGAACTCGCCAAGGAAGTGGCAGATGACTTGGTGATTGCTTATGGAGCGGAGATTTATTATACACGAGATGTCCTTGATAAATTAGAACAAGGGCTACACCCCACCCTCAATGCTAGTCGTTATGCCCTGATTGAGTTTAGTATGGATACACCATATCGTGATATTCATAGTGCATTAAGCAAAATCTTGATGTTAGGTATTACCCCAGTCATTGCCCATATCGAGCGCTATGATGCTCTTGAACAAAATGAAAAACGTGTTCGTGAACTGATTGCAATGGGGTGTTACACACAAGTGAATAGTTCACACGTCCTCAAACCCAAACTTTTTGGAGAACGCTACAAGTTCATGAAAAAAAGAGCTCAGTATTTTTTAGAGCATGATCTAGTCCATGTGATTGCAAGTGATATGCACAATCTAGACGGTAGACCTCCTCACATGGCCGAAGCTTATAGCATAATTGCCAAAAAGTATGGGGAAGAGAAGGCGAGAGAACTCTTTGAAGAAAATCCTCGACAAATTGTAATGAATCAACTAATTTAGGAGAAATGATGAAAGAACAAAATACTATGGAAATTGATGTATTTCAATTGTTAAATACCTTGTGGAAACGGAAATTGATTATTGCTTTGGTTGCTATCGTAACGGGAGCGCTTGCCTTTGCATATAGTAGCTTTATTGTAAAGCCAGAGTATACCAGTACAACGCGTATTTATGTAGTCAACCGTAACCAAGGTGACAAGCCAGGCTTGACAAATCAGGACTTGCAGGCAGGTTCTTATCTTGTTAAAGACTACCGTGAAATCATTCTTTCCCAAGACGTGTTAGAGAAGGTTGTAACAGACTTGCAACTCGATATGCCGACCAAAAATCTTGCTAGTAAAATACAAGTAACTGTACCAGTTGATACACGTATTGTTTCTATTTCCGTCAAGGACAAACAGCCGGAGGAAGCAAGTCGTATCGCTAACTCCTTGCGTGAGATTGCAGCTCAAAAAATCATTAGCGTAACGCGTGTGTCTGATGTGACAACGCTTGAAGAAGCGCGACCAGCCACTTCTCCTTCATCTCCAAATATCCGTCGTAATACTTTGATAGGTTTTCTCGGAGGTTTAGGGGTGGTAGTTGTTGTCGTTCTCTTGGTTGAATTGCTAGATGTCCGCGTCAAGCGACCAGAGGATATCGAAGACGTTATGCAAATTCCACTCTTAGGGGTCATTCCAAATTTAGATAAATTGAAATAGGAGAGAACGATGCCAACATTAGAAATCACACAGAAAAAATTGGAGCTCGTAAAAAAGGCAGAGGAATACTACAATGCCTTACGTACAAATATACAGTTAAGTGGAGATAATTTGAAAGTCATCTCTATTACTTCAGTTAAGCCGGGAGAAGGAAAGTCCACAACTTCTACTAATATTGCTTGGGCTTTTGCGCGTGCAGGCTATAAAACCCTATTGATTGATGCGGATATTCGTAACTCGGTCATGTCAGGTGTTTTTAGATCTAGTGAGAAGATTACTGGCTTAACAGAGTTTTTATCAGGTACAACAGACTTGTCACAAGGTTTATGTGATACCAATGTTGAAAATCTCTTTGTCATTCAGGCGGGCTCAATTTCACCAAATCCCACAGCTCTTCTACAAAGTGAAAATTTCAGAACGATGCTAGATACCCTGCGTAAATATTTTGACTATATCATTGTGGATACTGCTCCCGTAGGTATCGTGATCGATGCAGTTATTGTGACACAGAAATGTGATGCTTCTGTTTTGATTACGGCAGTTGGTGAAGCACATCGCAGGGATGTTCAAAAGGCGAAAGAGCAGTTGGAACAAACAGGTAAGCCGTTTTTAGGAGTTGTGCTAAATAAACTGAATACTTCAATAGAGAAATACTCTTCTTATGGAGTCTATGGGAACTATGGAAAGAAATAAATAGTCTTGTAGTACCAAGGTTATTTGAGATGATTATCATGGGAGGGGGAGTTTAAGGTGAAACAGAATGGCATCATCTATATTTGCTTTAAAAGAGTTATGGATGTTTTTATCGGCTTATTTGGAACAATATTCATAGTCTTACCTAGTTCTTTAATAATCTATATTATCTATAAAATAAAAGGTTACAAAGGAAGTATATTCTTCACACAATATAGAGTGGGACTGAAGGGGAAAAAATTTAAAATTATTAAATTTAGATCAATGGTTGAAAATGCTGAAGAAGTTTTGACCGCAAATAAAGCACTCTATGAAAAATATATAAATAATAGTTATAAATTACCTCCAAATGAGGATCCTCGTCTTACCAATATCGGAGATTTTATAAGAAAAACGAGTATTGATGAAATTCCTCAATTTATAAATTTAATGTTAGGTGATATGAGTCTTATTGGACCTAGACCGATTTTGGAGAATGAGTTAGAGGAGTATTCTAAGGAAGAACAGCAAGTTTTGTTATCTGTACGACCAGGTATTACAGGGATGTGGCAAGTTTCTGGTAGGAGTGAGGTATATTATCCTGAACGCTGTGAAATGGAATTGTACTATCCTCGGAACCAATCCTTTTTGTTGGATGTCAAGATCTTCTTTTTGACAATAAAAAAAGTTCTATCTGGAGAAGGGGCTCATTGATGTATGAGCTAAATCATCTAGCAAAAAATAGATAGAAAGATGAAGTTGAATACGAATAACGTTTCTTGGGTATTCGTATTCATTTTTTCAAGTGAAGGAAGCATTATGAATAAGTGGATTTAATCTAGTATTTTTTGCTTGAAAAAATGAATGGGGATTCAATCCAAAGAATTGTCCAGTGAGGTAAGATTTTAGGAATTGGAGTTAGGATGTAGAAATGTCAAAAAAGTATAAAATTATAGTAGCGACTCATAAAAGATTTCAAATGCCAGAAGATAAGGACTTATATGTTCCTGTTCAGGTTGGCAGTGAAGGAAAGGAAAATCTAGGCTACCAACGAGATAATCAAGGTAATCATATCTCACACCTCAATCCTTATTATTGTGAATTGACAGGATTATACTGGGCTTGGAAAAATTTAGACTGTGATTACCTAGGATTAGTTCATTACCGACGTTATTTTACAGATAAGAACCGACCTTATCATGATAAGATTAACATGAATGAAGTTATCTTATCGGCAGATCAAGTTAAGGAGCTCATGTCTGAAGTAGATGTCGTTGTTCCCAAAAAGAGAAAATATTATATAGAAACTCTCTATTCTCATTATGCCAACACTCATGACTCCAGTCATTTAGATGTAACACGAGAAATTATAAAAGAGGTTTCGCCAGAATATTTAGCAGCATTTGACAAGGTGATGGACTGTCGTAGTGGCTACATGTTTAATATGTTTATCATGTCCAAAAAAAATGTGTCATCTTATTGTGAGTGGTTGTTCCCTATCATTGATGAGTTGTACAGAAGATTGGATATAACAGGATACTCTGCTTTTGATGCAAGACTATTTGGACGTGTTAGTGAGCGTCTCTTTAATGTTTGGTTAGACTACCAAAATCTACGTGTTAAAGAAGTTCCATTTATGTATATGGAAAAAGTGAATTTATTTGAGAAGGGCAAATCTTTCTTGAAAGCCAAGTATTTCGGGAAAAAATATGGACAGAGTTTTTAGAGTTTACCAAGTAACTTTCAAGCTTTATACTAATATTAAAATTATTTAATTTAACTATCATTGGGCATTGTGAAACGAAGAACTCACCCTTAGTTTAGGAGGACAAGTATGTCAGATATAAAAATTATTCAAGATAAAATCCTGTCTATCTTGAAAGAATTTATTAACATTTGTGAAGAAAATAATTTGACTTACTATGCTCTAGGGGGAACATTGCTTGGAGCAGTACGTCACAAAGGATTTATCCCTTGGGATGATGATATTGATATTGGCATGCCAAGAGAAGATTACGAAAAGTTTAAGAAAGTAGCTCCCAATTTCCTGCCGAATAATTATAAATTTTTGAGTGAAGACGCCGCTAATTATAAAAAAGCTTTCTCTGTAATTCGGGATGATTCAACGAAAATCATAATGAATTATAGTAAAGAAGAATTGGTGGAGAGTTTGTGGATAGACATTTTTCCACTTGACGGGATGCCTGCTGCCCCAATTAAGAGAAAAATTCATGAGTATAGATACTTATACAGACGGATGATGGTTCAACTTTCTCAGTTTAATAGTCTAGTAAATCAGAAGAAAGAAGATCGCCCCTTAGTTGAAAAATTAATTATTACCTTTGCAAACATAGTTAAAATTGAGAAAGTACTTTCTTTTGATTGGGCGCAAAAAAGATATTTAAAGGCTATTAAAAGATATTCATTTAATGAGGCTTTTTCTGGAAACTATACAGGGGCATATAAATTAAGAGAGATTGTGCCTTCTGATTATTTTGGAGAACCAGTCTTATTAAAATTTGAAGAAATTGACTTGAGTTGTCCTCGTAGGTATAAAGAATATTTGACAGCTATCTATGGAGAAAATTACATGCAATTACCTCCAGAAGAAAAGAGAGTCCAGCACCACTATAAAATAATATCGCTTGGTGAGAAAGAAGGATAAGAGTAGGTTAAATATGAAAAAAATAGCAATAGTTAGATACAATCTAAGTAAAATTGGTGGAGCTGAAAAAGTAGCTATCAGTATGGCTAATGAGTTGTCAAGTCATTATGATGTAAAACTTTTGTCTATTCTATTGGATGAGGATGGATTCATAAATTATGATATTCATCCAGATGTTCAATTGGTGAATTTTTACAAGGGTGATATTCGTATTAGAACTGCTATTTTAAAATTAACTACTAAGCTCAGAGAGTATATAAAAAAAGAAAGAATAGAAGTGATTTTTTCAATAGCTCCTTTAACAAATATTATGATACGGTTGGCTACTCTGGGTCTAGATGTGAAAATTGTTTTTTGTGATCATCACAGCTTAGAGTTTCAAGATGGAAGAAGTAGAAAAATACAGAGATATATTGGAGCGAAGTATTTTGATAAGGTTGTTACTTTAACGCAGGAAGACCGGATAAAATACTCAAAAAAATATAAGATTTCTATAGAGAAAGTAGCTACAATTTATAATTGGATAGAAGAAACCAAGCACCATAAAACAGGCTTGAATAATGATTCTAAAAAAATCCTCACGGTGGGTCGATTTCACAGTCAAAAGGGATATGATTATCTCGCCGAAGTAGCTATAAAAGTGTTATCACAACATCCAGACTGGCAGTGGGATATATATGGTTCAGGGGATAAGCTTATTGAACAGGATTTAAAAAGAAAACTAGAAGAAGGTCGTGTTTCTTCACAAGTTAATTTTAAAGGGAATGTAAAGGGAACTGAAAATATTTATCCCAATCATAGTATCTATGTCATGACTTCTCGCTATGAGGGCTTGCCTTTAGTCCTATTAGAAGCTCAGCAATACAACCTCCCAATTGTTAGTTTCAGATGTCCGACGGGACCTAGTGAGATTGTTGCAGATGGAATCAATGGATTTCTGATTGATTGCTATGACGTGGATCAGATGAGTGAGAAATTACTTGAATTGATGAAAAATGATGATTTGCGACAATCTTTCTCAGAACATGCCAAAGACAATATGGATAAATTTGATAAAAATAAAATTCTTAATCAGTGGATAGAGTTGATTGAGACAATTTAGGAGATAAGATGCAAGAGTGTTTATTGACAGTTGTAATGCCTAGTTATAATATTCAGGACTATATTTCTAAAGGAATCGAATCATTCCAGCAAGTACACCCAGATTACAAACAAAAATTTGAGGTCTTAATTGTGAATGATGGAAGTACGGACGACACAGCCAAAGTAGCAGAAGAGGTCCTAAGAAAAGATTCGTTGCTGAATGGTCGTATTATCACAAAGGAAAATGGAGGCCATGGCTCAACAATTAATCGTGGCATTCAGGAAGCAAAGGGGAAATTCTTTAAAGTTATTGATGGCGATGATTGGGTTATCCCGTCAGAGTTTGAAAAGTTTTTAGATACTTTATCAGTTGTTGATGTGGATATGGTTCTTACGGACTTTACAGAACAACATGTTTATAACAATACTACTGTTCGAAATGATTTTGCTGAGAAATATGAGGTTGGTAAGGAATATTCTGGGATTCCAGAGAAACGGATCCCAATGCACTCGGTAACCTATAGAACATCTATCCTAGTAGAGAATAAAATTCGTTTAAGTGAAAAGACATTTTATGTTGACATTCAGTACACTCTTTTTCCTTTAGAGTATATTCACAGTTTCGGTTATTGGAATTATGATGTTTACCAATACTATATCGGACGACCCGAGCAGAGCATGAATATTGAGAGTATGAAACGAAATGTTCGTCACCATTTGATTGTAACAAATTCTGTGCTAGGTTTTTTTTCAAAAATTTCAGGGGATCCTGTTTTAAAAAAAGTAGTTGCAGATACTTTAGTTTATCTTATCAGTTTGCAGATAGATTTGTCATGGATGGTTGAGGACTCAAAGACACTATCAGAAGAGTTATATAGACAAATTGAGCAGAGTTCTTATGAGTATATCCCTACAAAAAAATTTGATAGATTGTCTTATTTGAACTATAAATTTCACTATTTTCTAGACTTTGTCTTCAATCCAATATTGAAAAAATATTCTAAAAAGAAAGAAAAAGAGAGAGGAGTTTAGGATGTTTATTAGTGTTGTTGTTCCGGTTTATAATGTTTCTGATTATTTACACTTTGCCATGGATAGTCTGATAAAACAAACATATCAAAATTTTGAAGTAATCCTTGTAAATGATGGTTCAACAGATAACTCCCCTCAGTTATGTGAAGAGTATGCTAAGCGATATGAAAATGTCTCTGTTTTTCATAAAGAAAATGGAGGTTTGTCTGATGCCCGTAATTTAGGAGTCTCGAAAGCGTCATCAGAGTGGATTCTCTTTTTAGACCCAGATGATTATTTGGAAGATTATACTCTAGAATTGATAGTGAAAATTCAGCAGGAGCATCAAGCAGACTTGATTTCTACCAAAGTGAAGGCAACGTCTAAGTATAATGATTATAGTTCGTATCAGCTTGAGGAGTCAGATTATAAGGATTTGTGTGTTGTTACAAAAGAGAAGGCTCTTGAGCTAATGCTAGACGATAAGATTGCGACAGTTTCTGCTTGCGCTAAGCTTTATCACAAAAGTATCTTGGAAAAAATTCCATTTCCTGTTGGAAAAATCTATGAAGACTTTTATGTGGTAGCGGATCACCTTGCCTTAGCGGATAAAATTGTGATTAGTCCACTTGAAACATATAACTATTACCGTAGAGAAGGTAGTATTGTCCGTTCGACTTTTACTGAGAAAAGATATGATTTTTTTGATGCCGTTTCGAAAAACGAGGAAGTTATAAAGAAAGAATACACTCAAAGTATAGAATTAAAACAATCTCTGCAAGCTAAAAAATTACGAGGAGGCTTTGTTGTAATTGGTGCGAAAGCTGACTCTGGTTTAACAGATTTTTCGAAAGATCGAAACCTATTAAAAGTTGATTTTAAAACCATGTTATTAAATAAAAAAATATCGTGGAGACTAAAATTAAAATATATAATATTTATGCTATCATCTAAAGTATATTTAAGGTTAAGGTAGTATAGTAGATTAATGTATTTGATAAGAATATCGAGTATTTTAAGAAACGAGGAATTATGAAACAAGCTTATATAATAATTGAACATAATAAGTTTGAATAGTTGAAATTTTTAATTTCTCTGTTGGATTATAAGGAACATGATATTTTTATTATTGTAGACAGCAAGGTTAATGTGGAGGAGTCTACGATTAATCACTATACTTGCCATCATTACAACTTCCTATGTGACATGGGTATTGTCTTCAGAGAATTTGGGAATACATGGATATTTTAACTCTATTGTTACCGGTTTTATTAGTCACTCTAGGAGTTGTTAGTTATGGCACTAAGGAAATTTGAGCTAATCGAAAAAAGAGCCACAGATTTTTTGGGGTATCTGTAAAACTTAAAATGAAGTATGGTTTATTTTTAGTTTAATAAGCAATTAAAAGGTAGGGGGGATATTATTGAAGATTAACTTAATGAATATTGTTGATACGTTACTGCTTTTTCTAATAATTATAAAAACAAACTCTATTTATTTGTATATAGGTGTAGAGAATAAATTAAATTTTTATCTGATTGTTGTGATTACAATTGCAGTTTTGTTGGAAGTAATTAGCGGTAGATTATCTCTCCAATATTTTAAAAAAATGCTATTAGTTATTGTTCTTTATTTTTTTGCAATTATTATTAATCTTTTTGTTTCGGCTTCTGTCATATCGTCAAATATACTAACATACCATTTTATTGTTGTACCATTAATGCTAATACTAGTAATGTATAAATATTATAAAAATACATTAACAAATTTTTTAGCTATCTTTGTGAGGATTGTTTTAATTTTAGCTGTTATTTCTCTGCTCTTTTGGTGTTTTAGTAGTGTTTTAAATATAATAAAACCGACAAACTATGTAGTAAGTAGCTGGAGTGGTGGTCAGGTAACTACTAGTTATTATAATTTGTATTTTGAAACGCAAAACGCTTTATTTTTGGGTTATAAAATGATTAGGAATAGCGGTATTTTTGCAGAAGCGCCAATGTGGAGTTTATTGCTAAGTGTTGCTTTAATATTTCAAGAGTTATTGCTTAAACATAGCACTAGAATATTTGTTTTATTAATGTTAACAATTCTTACAACAGCATCAACAACAGGGTTTTTTATAGCTGGCTTATTACTTATTTATAAAGTGATAAATCAAAAAAGAAGTTGGTTTAAATATATTAACTTAATATCTATCCCTGTATTAATCTTTACTTTGGTTAAAGTGTGGGGGGAAAAATCCGATTCCGCTTCAGCAAGTATTCGATATGATGATTATGTAGCAGGTTTTTTGGCATGGAAAGATCACTTTATTTTCGGTTCAGGTTTATCATCTGGGATTAGAGCGATTGAGTCCTACATGGATACCACTATACGAAGTAATTTAGGATACAGTAATAGTTTTTTTGTCATCTTAGCTCAAGGGGGAATAATTTTGGGCGTGCTATACTTTTATCCTGTTGTTAGTGTACTATTGAAGAGATTTTCATCAAACTCTAAGATGTTAGCTTTATTGTTTATAATTCTAATATTTACAGCAATATTTACAGATACACCGTTATTTATCCTGTTTGTTGGGATATTTTATGCCTTGATTCTGAATAGAGAACATACATGAAGAAGGAATATGATATTTTAAAAGTAATTGCCATTTTAATGGTTGTATTAAGCCACAGTACATACTATGTGATTTCGACTAAGTACGGGGGGGTTGATTATCAACAATATATAAATCAAAATTTATCGTTGGTATTGTATAAAGTTTTTGATAAAGTAAGAGAAGTATTATATTACTTCCATATGCCACTTTTTATGGCATTGTCAGGAGCTTTCTACTATCTTCAGGTTCAAAGAGATAAATGGTCTACTTTGAAATTAATTGTGCAAAATAAGGCAAAGAGATTGCTTTTTCCTTTCATTATATTTACTATTCTTTATTCAATACCAATAAAATATATTTCAAATTATTTTGATTCTACAGATCCTTTTAAAGCATTTGTAGGACAATTTTTCTTAATTGGGAATAGTCATTTATGGTATTTATATGCTTTATTTATTATTTTTATATTTGCATTCTATACGCTAAAAAAAGAAACAAAGCTTGCTACTTATGTTGTCTTTTATGTTCTGCATATTTTGAGTTACAAAATAGAACTCCCACTATTTAAAGTACCTCTTCAATTTTTATTTTACTTTAGTTTAGGCTTTTTGTTTGAATCAAATAGAGAAAAATATAATCAATTTATTAATAAGAAAAAAAATTATGTTTTGTTATTATCTACGGTATTTGCCTTAATGGTTTTATTAAATCTCTATGTTAAGTTTACTCAGGTATTGTTTAGTAAAGTATTAGTTGAGTTAATGGCTGTCTTGGGTTCATTATTAACGTATAGCATCGCGTATCAATTATCTCAAAAGAAAAGTGTTGGTGATGCTAGTATTTTTAAGATGATTCTAATTAATGGATTAGGTATATATATTTTTTCTGATCCATTAAATTATTTAATCTTGAAATTAAGTTATTCCCTAAATTCGTATTTTATGTTTACACCATTAGGAATAGTTGTTTTAGTGGTGCTACGATTTTTTCTTACGTTATTTATATCATTGATAGGAACAATTATATTTAAAAAATATTTTAAAAAATACAAATGGCTAGTCAACTAGGTAGAGACAGTAGCTATTTAAAAAGTTAAATCTAGATATAATGGAGAAAAAGTAATGAAAGTATTAAAAAACTACGCCTACAATCTTTCTTATCAATTGTTAGTGATTATACTCCCTATCATTACGACTCCCTATGTGACACGAGTCTTTTCTTCGGATGACCTAGGAACATATGGATACTTCAATTCCATTGTCACCTACTTTATCCTTTTAGCGACTTTAGGAGTTGCCAACTATGGGACCAAGGTTATTTCAGGTCATCGTAAGGAAATTGAAAAAAATTTTTGGGGAATCTACTCCCTGCAATTAGGTGCAACAGTTCTTTCTCTGTCCTTGTATTGTCTTCTTTGCCTAACTCTTCCCTTTATGCAAAATCCGGTAGCCTATATTCTTGGTTTGAGTTTGTTTTCTAAAGGATTAGATATATCCTGGCTCTTTCAAGGTTTAGAAGATTTTCGAAAGATTACTGTTCGAAATATTACGGTTAAACTAGTTGGGGTGATCTCCGTCTTCCTCTTTGTCAAATCTGCAAATGACCTATACCTCTATGTCTTTTTACTAACTATGTTTGAACTCTTGGGACAGCTAAGTATGTGGTTGCCTGCTAGTGAGTTTATCGGTAAACCGCATTTTGACATAGAATATGCTAGGCATCATGTGAAGCCCGTCATATTATTGTTCCTTCCGCAAGTGGCTATTTCCTTGTATGTTACGCTAGATCGTACCATGCTCGGAGCGTTAGCTTCGACAAAAGATGTAGGGATTTATGACCAGGCTCTAAAGTTGGTAAATATACTTTTGACCTTGGTAACTTCCTTGGGAAGCGTTATGTTACCTCGTGTCGCTCATTTGTTAGCGACAGGTGATCATAAGGCAGTCAATAAGATGCATGAGATGTCCTTTTTAATTTATAATTTGGTTATTTTTCCAATTATGGCAGGAATGTTGATTGTTAATGATGATTTTGTCCAATTTTTCCTTGGTCAAGACTTTCAAGATGCACGCTATGCAATCGCTATTATGATTTTCCGTATGTTCTTTATCGGTTGGACCAATATAATGGGAATTCAAATATTGATTCCGCACAATAAAAATAGGGAATTTATGGTTTCAACGACAGCTCCCGCTATTCTGAGTGTGGGATTGAATTTGTTATTTCTCCCTAAGTTTGGCTATATAGGGGCAGCCATTGTCTCGGTGTTGACAGAAGCTCTTGTATGGGGAATACAATTGTTCTATACAAGAATTTATTTAAAAGAAGTTACTATATTGAAACCTATGTTTAAGATTATTGTGGCTTCATGTCTGATGTATACAATATTACTTTACTTAAAAACATCATTATCTTTTAGTCCAACACTTAATGTCGTAGTCTATGCTATTTTGGGAATAATCATTTATCTTGTATGCATTCTAGTATTTAAAGTTGTTCGACTTAAAGAGTTAAAAGAACAGCTTAGTAAAAAATAAAGGAGATTTAATATGTACGACTATTTAATCGTCGGAGCTGGTTTATCTGGGGCGATTTTTGCTCATGAGGCAACCAAGCGTGGAAAAAAGGTAAAAGTGATTGACAAGCGCGATCACATTGGTGGAAATATCTACTGTCAGAATGTTGAAGGTATCAATGTTCATAAATATGGTGCCCATATCTTCCATACGTCTAATAAAAAAGTTTGGGACTATGTGAATCAATTTGCTGAGTTTAACAATTATATCAACTCACCTGTCGCAAACTACAAAGGAAGTCTTTATAATCTTCCTTTCAATATGAATACTTTCTATGCTATGTGGGGCACAAAAACTCCACAAGAAGTGAAGGATAAGATTGCTGAGCAGACAGCTGATATGAAGGATGTTGAGCCGAAAAATCTGGAAGAACAAGCTATTAAGCTGATTGGTCCAGATATCTATGAAAGGTTAATCAAGGGTTATACTGAAAAGCAGTGGGGTCGCTCAGCAACAGAACTTCCTCCATTTATCATCAAACGCCTTCCAGTTCGTTTAACCTTTGATAATAACTATTTTAACGACCGTTACCAAGGGATTCCTATTGGTGGTTATAATGTGATTATCGAAAACATGCTTAAAGACGTTGAAGTTGAGCTTGGTGTTGATTTCTTTGCTCACCGTGAAGAGTTAGAAGCATCAGCTGAAAAAGTTGTCTTCACAGGAATGATCGACCAGTATTTTGACTACAAACACGGGGAGTTAGAATACCGTAGCCTTCGCTTTGAGCATGAAATTTTGGACGAGGAAAATCATCAAGGGAATGCTGTAGTGAACTATACAGAGCGTGAAATTCCTTATACTCGTATTATCGAACACAAACATTTTGAATATGGAACGCAGTCAACGACCGTTATCACGCGTGAATATCCAGCTGACTGGAAGCGTGGGGACGAGCCTTACTATCCAATCAACGATGAGAAAAATAATGCTATGTTTGCTAAGTACCAAGAGGAAGCTTCAAAGAATGATAAGGTTATTTTCTGTGGACGTTTAGCAGATTATAAATATTACGATATGCATGTGGTGATTGAACGGGCGCTTGAGGTTGTGGAGAAAGAGTTTGAGCATGGCAAAAAGTAGAATTAACTGGATAGATTTTGGAAAAGGTTTTTCCATATTTTTAGTCTTAGTAGGACATGTGTTGCTTGGACTGTATCAATCAGAAAAATTCCCCGCAGCAGACAACATACTATCATTGTTGGTAGCACAAGTCTATATATTTCATATACCCGTATTTTTTGCCCTATCAGGATACTTTTTCAAACCCATATCTGATTTGAAAGAGTTCTGGCAATATGCTAAAAAGAAGACGATTATTTTTGGCTTACCGTATATTTTCTATTCGATCATTCACTTTGGCCTTCAAAAAGTTGCAGGGGCATCTGTTCGTGTTCCTACAACCATGTCTGATTTGCTAAATATCTATAAAGATCCTCTTGGAGTCTCATGGTATTTATACATACTCTGGTCGATTTTGATAATCTATGGATTATTATCTATTTTAGTCAAAAATCGTAGAATGTTATTTTTAATAAGTGTTTTTGCTTATTGTTTAACCCTATTTGTTCAAACAGATATTTATATTGTTCAAAGAACACTAGTCTGGGGGATTTGTTTCTTTCTTGGTAGTGTGTTGAGTGAAATTCATTTTGATAAAATTAATTTGAAAAAGTTTCTGCTTTTCTTTGTGCTATTTGATTTTATTTATATGTTCGCTTGGTTCTTGTTTTATGAAGTAGGGTCTAAGAAGGATTATGTAAGCTATAGTAACCCAGGTTTGTGGGGAATTGCTTTTATTGTCTGTGTATTAGTTGCTTTTGCGATTTTTCCTAAAATGGAGAAAAGCTTCCCTAAAACTTTCCTATATTTCACTAAATACGGGAAAGATAGTTTAGGTATCTATATTCTCCATGCACCAATTTGTAGCATGATTCGAATTCTAATGTTGAAAGTGGGAGTAAACTCAGTTTTTCTTCACGTTGTTGTTGGAATTGTCTTAGGCTGGTATTTATCCATACTAGCAACTTATATATTGAAAAAAATTCCATTTTTGAATATTGTTTTATTACCACAGAAGTATATTAAGTTTTAATGAACTATTATCGTATATATTCTACAAATAATAAAAAACAATATTAATCCAATCACATGAACTTGAACTAAGGTATTCTACCAAACTACCCAGACTAAAAGTTTGGAACATATCCCTTTCATGCTAGAGAGCCACAAGAACTATTTGCCAATAGCTAAAACCTCCTGAGAAAGAATATTCTCAGGAGGTTGTTTTTATTATGGCTGTCCTGTTTGAGGAGCCGGATTTTGTTGATTAGGATTTGTATTTTGTTGAGGTGAATTTGGTTGCTGACTGTTGCTCGTGTTTGGAGTTGTATTTGGGGGAGTCGTAGTAGTTTGCGATGTACTTTCAGAAGTAGAGGTTTCAGGGATAGAACGCTGTGGGGGAGATGGATTTGTCCATGTAGAGCGTGTTCCATTTTTAAAGATGAATTCTCCGCTTCGATAGAGACCCTCCGGCATGGTCCAATCACCAGGGTAGTCATCTTCAGAAAGATAAGTCATCATCGAACGATAGACCTTAGCAGCGACGTAGAAAGCATCCCCAACGATAGGAGTGAGACGGTTAGAATAACCAGTCCAAACAGCCATTGAGTATTTACGAGTATAGCCGACAAACATTTCGTCAGGAGCTACATATCCAGAGTTCTTAATGTATCTCTCAATCTCGTCATCTGTGTAGTTTGATGTACCAGTTTTACCAGCTTGTGGTAGCCATGAGAGATAGGCACCACGACCAGTTCCATAGGTTAGGACAGTTTTCATCATCTCCGTCATCATGTAGGCAGTCGTTTCTTTCATAGCCCGTGTACCAGGGTCAGAAAATTCTTTTGAACTACCATCGCTAAAGACGACCTTGTTGACATACATTGGTTTACGGTAGATACCACCATTAGCAAAAGCCGCGTAAGCAGCAGCCATCTTCTCACTACTTGCTCCATACTTTTTATCAGATTCGGTTGTATTACTTGAAATAGCATTAGCATAGTGTATGCTTGGGTAGTCAATGCCTAGTCCATTTAGAAACGTCTTGGCACGATCTAGTCCAACCTTATCGAGCGTTTCTACAGCTGGCACGTTTCGTGACTGTTGTAGGGCGTACTGTAATGTAATATTTCCAAAGTAACTCTTATCCCAGTTGTAGACAGGGGTGTCAGTTCCAGGATAGTTATAGGGAACATCGCGAACCATCGCAGCCGTAGAGTCATAAATACCATACTCCAAAGCAGGAGCATAATCAGTGATAGGCTTCATAGTAGAACCCCAGTCACGGTTGGTTTCAACAGCCTGATTGATACCGAAGGAAACATTGCTTGATTGGTGGCGAGCACCTAGCTGGGCAATCACCTTTCCGTTTGTGACATCAACGATGGTAGAAGCTACTTGTAACTCATCATCTGGATAATTAACGTATTCGTCGGTATTGTAGATATCCCAGAGACGTTGTTGGACATTGGAATCAACGTTGGTATAAACTTCCATACCTGTAGTTAAAAGGTTGTAGCCCGTTTCCTGTTCAACTTGTTCAATTACTTCTTTGAGGTAATTATCCATGTGAGGTGGATAGGTATTAGCTGACTTCAGACTCTGGAGACCATCAGTAATAGGGGTGTTGATAGCTTTTTCGTATTGCTCGGCAGTAATATAATGTTCCCCTTTCATCTCAGAGAGAACGAGATTTCGGCGTTCTTGAGCAGCTTCTGGATGTGAGTAAGGGTCATACTGATTTGGAGCTTGAGGCATTCCGGCTAAGAGGGCCAATTGGGGCAAACTTAAATCTTTGAGGTCTTTGCCGTAGTAATTTTGAGCAGCTGTCTGCATTCCGTAGTTACCGTTTGACATGTAGACCTTGTTGATGTAGTAAGTTAGAATCTCTTGTTTGGTTGCTTTTTGTTCGAGCTGAACGGCAAGCCATGCTTCCTGAGCCTTACGTGAAAGGGTCTGATCAGAAGTTGAAGTAGAGAAATAGGTCAATTTGATCAACTGCTGTGTCAGGGTTGAAGCCCCCTGAAGTCCCCCCCCACCACGAAGGTTTCGTAGAGTGGCACCGAGGATACGAATGGTATCGACTCCACGGTGATTGAAGAAGCGATGGTCTTCGATTGAGACGATAGCATTGACCAACTCTGTCGGAATTTCGTTTGCTTGTGCATTGACACGTCGTTCTGATCCAAGATCGGCGATGAGTTCGTCTTTGTTGTCATAAATCTTACTAGACGTTGTAGCGACTAGTTTACTTTCGGATAGGGCTGGAGCCTTGCTCACATAGTAGAGGAAGAGACATCCGCCTAGCATAATAGCTGCGATAAATAAGGTCAAAAGGCAGATACTTACATACTTAGCTATTCGTAGGATAGTTTGTTTGTTCATCTTATTTTACCACCTAGTAAGTGTTCTTTGATAACGTCGAGATAGGGAATCTGAGGAAAAGCACCTGGCTCGATTGCATATCCAAATTCTCGAATATATCCAAGTGGCATTGACTTTTGTCCCTTATCCTTATGATAGAAACGAATGAGGTCAATGGCCGGCAATAAGTAGGTTTCTTGCTGAGAAGAAAAGTGAAGGAGGACAAAGCAGATACCTTGCTGGGCAAGGACTTGTTCCATATGACGAATCTGATGAGGATGAAAATTCTTCATCGGAATCGCATATTTTTGTCTGGTTTCCTTGGCTTCAAAGTCAATGTAGTATCCATCATAAACTCCTGAATAGTCTGTGGTTGAGGCTTGTCTGAAGTAGGCTTCAACGATCTTGGCTCGACTTCTTTGGGGATAATCAACACGTACGATTTGGATGGGGGTAGGTTTTTTGTGGATAACAGCCACTCCCTGTGACAGATAGTAGTCGTTGGTAGCATTGATCATCTTTTCAAAAGACATTCCCCGATTTGCGAAATTTTTTGTTTGTGAAGGGGAGACCTGCTTTTTCTGTGATGAAATTTTATGTGGATAGTTGACCATAGTTCTCCTTATTGGTACAATAATATCACTTTATTATATCATAAAATTACAAAGAAAGGTTAAAAATGGCAACGGTTTTAATTTTGGGCTACTCTGCCTTTGATTTGGGTTTGTTTAATGATAAGGATATCCGCCTTGAAATCATAAAAAAGGCTATCCGACGAGACTTAGAACGCCTAGCTGAGGATGGAGTGGTTTGGCTTGTCTTTACAGGGGCTCTGGGTTTTGAATACTGGGTGCTAGAAGTTGCTCGGGATATGAAAGCAGACTATGGATTTCAACTTGCAACGATTTTCGATTTCGAAACTCATGGAAGTAATTGGAATGAGGCTAATCAGGTCAAACTAAGTGAATTTACACAAGTTGATTTCGTTAAATACGCCTATCCACATTATGAGCATAAGGGACAACTGCGTGATTATCAGAAATTTTTGCTGGAAAATACGGACGGATGCTATCTCTTTTATGACGAAGAAAAGGAAAGCAAGTTAGGCTATTTTTACCAAATGATGAAAAATCAAGAAAACTATGTTACAAGAAGATTAACATTTGAGGACTTAAATGAATTGGCAGAAAATTTTCCCGAAAATTGAGGCTTTGACCTTGATTTTTGTTTGTTTTTTTATATAATAATACTAGCAACTGATAATGGAGATAGAGATGGCAAGTATTATTTTTTCAGCGAAAGACATTTTTGAACAGGACTTTGGACGTGAAGTTCGTGGATACAGTAAGGCAGAAGTGGACGAGTTCTTGGATGATGTGATTAAGGACTATGAAACCTATGCAGCTTTGGTTAAATCTCTTCGTCAGGAGATTGCTGATTTGAAGGAGGAATTGTCTCATAAATCGCAGACAACGCCGACTCAGCCGGATTCTATCGAAATGACGAGCACTACCTCGATGACAAATTTTGATATCTTGAAACGCTTAAATCGACTTGAAAAAGAAGTATTTGGCAAGCAAATTTTAGACAATCAAGATTGATAATTGAGTGTTTATCAAGTGCATAAATGCAATTTTTGGATAATCGCGTGAAGAGAATCTCTTTTCATGAGGAAAGTCCATGCTAGCACAGGCTGTGATGCCTGTAGTGTTTGTGCTAGGCGAAACCATAAGCCTAGGGACGAGAGATCGTTACGGCAGTCGAAATGGCTAAGTCTTAGGATAGGTCAGAGTAGCTTGAAAGTGCCACAGTGACGGAGTCTCTCTGGAAACGGAGAGAGTGGAACGCGGTAAACCCCTCAAGCTAGCAACCCAAATTTTGGTCGGGGCATGGAGTGCACGGAAACGAACGTAGTACTCTGACTGCTAGCAGCTTCATGCTGTTAGTGGTAGACAGATGATTATCGAAGGAAGTGGTCCTAGTCACTTCTGGAACAAAACATGGCTTATAGAAAATTGCATATAGGTTGGGGCTGAGAAATCTTTCTCAACCTCATTTTTTAAAGTGAACAAAAGAAAGGTCTTGCAAGACTGTAAAATGAAAAAAGAATTTAATTTAATCGCAACTGCTGCAGCGGGTCTTGAAGCTGTCGTTGGGCGTGAGGTGCGAGAGCTCGGTTATGACTGCCAGGTTGAAAATGGCCGTGTCCGTTTCCAAGGAGATGTGCGGGCAATCATTGAGACCAATCTTTGGCTTCGAGCAGCTGACCGCATCAAGATTGTAGTCGGGAGCTTTCCTGCAAAGACCTTTGAAGAACTCTTTCAAGGAGTTTTTGCTCTAGATTGGGAAAACTATCTTCCGCTTGGAGCACGTTTCCCTATCTCAAAGGCTAAATGTGTTAAGTCTAAACTGCATAATGAGCCTAGTGTTCAGGCGATTTCCAAGAAGGCTGTTGTGAAGAAACTGCAAAAACATTATGCTCGCCCAGAAGGGGTTCCCCTGATGGAAAATGGTCCTGAATTTAAGATTGAGGTGTCTATCCTTAAAGATATGGCAACTGTCATGATTGATACAACAGGATTTAGTCTTTTCAAGCGTGGCTATCGTACGGAAAAGGGTGGAGCTCCTATCAAGGAAAACATGGCAGCAGCCATTTTACAACTCTCTAACTGGTATCCAGACAAGCCCTTGATCGATCCGACCTGTGGTTCAGGAACTTTCTGTATCGAGGCGGCTATGGTAGCTAAAAAGATGGCTCCTGGCCTTCGCCGTTCCTTTGCTTTTGAAGAATGGAACTGGGTCAGCGATCGGTTAATTCAAGAAGTGCGTACCGAGGCTGCTAAGAAAATTGACCGTGAACTGGAACTGGATATTATGGGCTGTGATATTGATGCTCGTATGGTGGAAATTGCCAAGGAAAATGCCCAAGCAGCAGGTGTGGCAGGCGATATCACCTTTAAGCAAATGCGGGTACAAGACTTGCGCACAGACAAGGTAAATGGTGTCATCATCTCCAATCCGCCATATGGGGAGCGTTTGTCTGATGATGCAGGAGTTACCAAGCTCTATGCTGAGATGGGACAGGTGTTTGCGCCACTGAAAACCTGGAGTAAGTTTATCCTGACGAGTGATGAAGCATTTGAAAGTAAGTACGGAAGTCCAGCTGATAAAAAACGAAAACTGTATAACGGGACCTTAAAAGTGGATTTGTATCAATACTTTGGTCAGCGTGTGAAACGCCAAGAGTTGAAATAGAAAGGAAGACAAATGAGTAACAAAACACAGGATCAGCAGAATCATGAGCAACAAGAAGCCCAATTTGATTTTGGAGAGGCTAAAGATTTGACAGTTGGTCAAGTCATTCGTAAAAATGAAGAAGTCGAAGCGGGTGTTCTGCCAGAAGACAGCATTCTGGATAAATATATCAAACAACACCGCGAGGAAATCGAGGCGGATAAGTTTGAAACACGTCAATTTAAAAAAGAAGAACTACTAGCAGCTCAGGCTCAAGAAGAATTGACACAGGAAGTTCCAGAAATCACTGAAGAATCGGCGCCAGTCATAGAGAAACCCGAGACAGTTTCAGAAGAAACGGTGTCAGATTCAGCTGAAACTACAAGCTCAGACGTGATTTTGCCTCCTTTAGGAGAAGAAAACAAAGACTTGGAGTCGCTTGTGTTGGAAAAGCAAGTGCCAGTAGAGGTTGCTGATGAAAAAGAAGAGGAGACACCTATTCTTTCTCGTTCAGCCCAGTCAGAGCCTGAAAGTGATTCTAAGAAGAGAAAGTGGGTGGTTGCGGGATCGGTCTTGGCGGCAGCTCTCGTCTTGGCAGGAAGCTACTATGTCTATCGCCAAGTAACTCGCTCCAACCAAGCCATCCAGTCTTCTCAGTCGTCTTCTAACAATCAAGAAACACAAACGGACCTACAAGAGTTTAATACCCTCTATGATGCCTTCTATACGGATGCTAACAAAACAGCTTTGAAAAATAGTCAGTTTGATAAGCTGGATCAACTAAAGACCTTGTTAGATAAACTTGAAGGTAGCCGAGAGCATACACTTGCAAAATCTAAGTATGATAGCCTAGCAACTCAAATCAAGGCTATCCAAGATATCAATGCCCAGTTTGAGACTCCTGCAATTACTGACGGTGTCTTGGATACCAATGCAAAAATCAAGGCAGATGCTAAATTTACAGAAATTAAAACAGGAAATACAGAGCTAGATAAACTATTAGATAAGGCCATTAGCCTTGGTAAGAGTCAGCAAACAAGTGCCTCAAGTTCAAGTTCAAGTAGCAGTAGTCAGGAAAGTTCAAGCGCAACGGCTGATAGTAGTACGAGCAGTTCGTCTGCATCATCTAGTTCTGCATCAAGTGCTCCAACTGCCCCAGCTAGTAATGATACAAATGGAGGCTTGTCTAGCGATGGTGTCAACCTTCAAAGAAGTGTCAGCCGTGTACCGTACAACCAATCAGCTGTAGACGATAGCAACAACCCTGCTTGGACCTTTGCTGATGGTGTTCTGGAACAAATCCTAGCAACATCACGTGCTCGCGGTTATATCACAGGCAACCAATATATCCTAGAACGGGTCAATATCGTAAACGGAAATGGTTATTATAACCTCTACAAACCAGATGGAACCTATCTCTTCACCCTCAACTGTAAGACGGGTTACTTTGTCGGGAATGCTTCTGGCCATGCAGATGATTTGGACTACTAAGCAATCGTTACAAAATTCTTTCCTTTCATAGGTAAAAATGATAAAATAAAACATATTAAACAAGAGGAGTGTCACATGACAAAAGCTAACTTTGGTGTCGTAGGTATGGCCGTAATGGGTCGTAACCTTGCCCTTAATATCGAATCTCGTGGTTATACAGTTGCCATTTACAACCGTAGTAAAGAAAAAACAGAAGACGTGATTGCTTGCCATCCTGAAAAGAACTTTGTGCCAAGCTATGACGTGGAAAGCTTTGTAAACTCAATCGAAAAACCTCGTCGTATCATGCTGATGGTTCAAGCTGGACCTGGCACAGACGCTACAATTCAAGCCCTTCTTCCACACCTTGACAAGGGTGATATCTTGATTGACGGAGGAAACACTTTCTACAAAGATACCATCCGTCGTAATGAAGAATTGGCAAACTCAGGGATTAACTTTATCGGTACTGGAGTTTCCGGTGGTGAAAAAGGTGCCCTTGAAGGTCCTTCTATCATGCCTGGTGGACAAAAAGAAGCCTACGAATTGGTTGCTGATGTTCTCGAAGAAATCTCAGCTAAAGCACCAGAAGATGGTAAACCATGTGTGACTTACATCGGTCCTGACGGAGCTGGTCACTATGTGAAAATGGTCCACAACGGTATCGAGTATGGTGATATGCAATTGATCGCAGAAAGCTATGACCTCATGCAACACTTGCTTGGTCTTTCTGCAGAAGACATGGCTGAAATCTTTACTGAGTGGAACAAGGGTGAATTGGACAGCTACTTGATCGAAATTACAGCTGATATCTTGAGCCGTAAAGACGATGAAGGTCAAGATGGACCAATCGTAGACTACATCCTTGATGCTGCAGGTAACAAGGGAACTGGTAAATGGACTAGTCAATCATCACTTGACCTTGGTGTGCCTTTGTCACTAATCACTGAGTCAGTATTTGCACGTTACATCTCTACTTACAAAGAAGAACGTGTGCATGCTAGCAAGGTTCTTCCAAAACCTGCTGCCTTCAAATTTGAAGGAGACAAGGCAGAGTTGATCGAAAAGATCCGTCAAGCTCTTTACTTCTCAAAAATCATTTCTTACGCACAAGGTTTTGCTCAATTGCGTGTAGCTTCTAAAGAAAACAACTGGGACTTGCCATTTGCAGACATCGCATCTATCTGGCGTGATGGCTGTATCATCCGTTCACGTTTCTTGCAAAAGATCACAGATGCCTACAATCGTGATGCAGACCTTGCTAACCTTCTCTTGGATGAGTACTTCTTGGATGTTACTGCTAAGTACCAACAAGCAGTGCGTGATATCGTAGCTCTTGCTGTTCAAGCTGGTGTACCAGTGCCAACCTTCTCAGCAGCTATTACTTACTTTGATAGCTACCGTTCAGCTGACCTTCCAGCTAACTTAATCCAAGCACAACGTGACTACTTTGGTGCCCACACTTACCAACGTAAAGACAAAGAAGGAACATTCCACTACTCTTGGTATGACGAAAAATAAGTAGGTCTGCCATGGGGAAACGGATTTTATTACTTGAGAAAGAACGAAATCTAGCTCATTTTCTCAGTCTGGAACTCCAAAAAGAGCAATACCGTGTTGATCAGGTAGAGGAGGGACAAAAAGCCCTCTCCATGGCTCTTCAGACGGACTATGACTTGATTTTACTGAATGCTCATCTGGGGGATATGACGGCCCAGGATTTTGCAGAGAGGCTGAGTCGAACAAAACCCGCCTCAGTTATCATGGTCTTGGACCATCGCGAAGAATTGCAAGATCAGATTGAGACAATCCAGCGCTTCGCCGTTTCTTACATCTATAAGCCAGTGATTATTGATAATCTGGTAGCTCGTATTTCAGCGATTTTCCGAGGTCGGGACTTCATTGACCAACACTGTAGTCAAATGAAGGTCCCAACGTCTTACCGCAATCTGCGTATGGATGTAGAACATCATACCGTTTATCGTGGCGAGGAGATGATTGCTCTGACGCGCCGTGAGTATGATCTTTTGGCCACTCTCATGGGAAGTAAGAAAGTCTTGACTCGTGAGCAGTTGTTGGAAAGTGTTTGGAAGTACGAAAGTGCGACAGAAACCAATATCGTGGATGTTTATATCCGTTATCTACGTAGCAAGCTTGATGTAAAAGGTCAAAAAAGCTACATTAAAACCGTGCGTGGTGTTGGGTACACCATGCAAGAATAGAAAAGCAGTTGCAGTTGTGTAACTGCTTTTTTTGAGAAGTTTCTACATATTGACATACAGTAAAGTCTTTGCTACAATCAGTTATGGAGGAAAAATCTAATGAAATTTTTGAAAAAAATGTTGCAAGTTGCTCTAGCAGTCTTTTTCTTTGGTTTGCTAGCTACAAGTACAGTATTTGCGGATACCACGGGTGGACAGTTTGTTGATAAGGATAATAGAAAATATTATATAAAAGATGATCATAAAGCAATCTATTGGCATAAAATAGACGGTAAAACCTACTATTTTGGTGATAAAGGAGAAATGGTAGTTGGATGGCAATACTTAGAAATTCCTGGAACAGGTTATCGTGATAATTTATTAGATAACCAACCAATTAATGAAATTGGACTCCAACAGAAGTGGTACTACTTCGATAAAAATGGAGTGCTACAAGAGTTTGTTGGTTGGAAAGCATTAGAGATTAAAACTAAAGACAGTGTTGGAAGAAAGTACGGGGAAAAACGTACAAATCCGGAAGATAAAGAAGAGAAGAGTTTTTACACGAACTATTACTTTAATCAAAATCATTCTTTAGAGACAGGTTGGCTTTATGACCAATCTAATTGGTATTATCTAGCTAAAACGGAAATTAATGGGGAAAACTATATTGGTGGTGAAAGACGTGCAGGCTGGATAAACGATGATTCGACTTGGTACTACTTAGATCCAGCAACTGGCATTATGCAAACTGGTTGGAAATATCTAAGTAATAAGTGGTACTACCTCCGTTCCTCAGGAGCTATGGAGACTGGCTGGTATCAAGATGGTTCAACTTGGTATTATCTAGATGCTCAAAATGGAGATATGAAGACAGGCTGGGCTTATGTTGGTAACAAGTGGTACTATCTCCGTTCATCAGGAGCCATGGTAACTGGTTGGGTGAAAGATGGTTCAACTTGGTACTACCTACATGCAAGCAATGGAGATATGAAGACAGGCTGGTTCCAGGTCAATGGCAAATGGTACTATGCTTATAGTTCAGGTGCTTTAGCAGTTAGTACAAGAGTAGATGGCTACTACGTCAACTATAATGGCGAATGGGTCCAATAATGAAAGAGGCGATTGTGAAGGAAACAATCGCTTTTTTTGTGAAAATATAATAAAATAGATAGGAGAAAATACTACTGTATGAAATGAGACGGTCTTTTCGTCTGGTTAAAGGAAAAAATGACAAAAAAAGTTGGTGTCGGTCAGGCACATAGTAAGATTATTTTAATAGGGGAGCATGCGGTCGTATACGGCTATCCTGCCATTTCTCTGCCTCTCTTAGAGGTGGAAGTGACTTGTAAGGTAGTTCCTGCTGAAAGCCCTTGGCGCCTCTATGAGGAGGACACCTTGTCCATGGCTGTGTATGCCTCGCTAGAATATTTGGATATCAAAGAAGCCTGCATTCGCTGTGTGATTGCCTCGGCTATCCCTGAAAAGCGGGGAATGGGTTCGTCAGCGGCTATCAGCATAGCGGCCATTCGTGCGGTTTTTGACTACTATCAAGCTGACCTGCCTCACGATGTGCTAGAAATCTTGGTCAATCGGGCTGAGATGATTGCTCATATGAATCCTAGTGGTTTGGATGCCAAAACTTGTCTCAGTGACCAGCCCATTCGCTTTATCAAGAATGTTGGTTTTACAGAACTTGAGATGAACCTATCCGCCTATTTGGTGATTGCTGATACGGGCGTGTATGGCCACACTCGTGAAGCCATCCAAGTGGTTCAAAGCAAGGGCAAGGATGCTCTCCCGTTTTTGCATGCCTTGGGAGAATTGACCCAGCGGGCAGAAGATGCAATCAGACAAAAAGATGCTGAAAAACTGGGACAAATCTTCAGTCAGGCGCATTTACATCTAAAAGAAATTGGTGTCAGTAGCCCTGAGGCAGATTCCCTCGTTGAAACGGCTCTGAGTCAGGGAGCTTTGGGTGCCAAGATGAGTGGTGGTGGGCTAGGAGGCTGTATCATAGCCTTGGCAGTCAATCTAGATCAAGCACAAGAACTAGCAAAAGGATTAGAAGAGAAAGGAGCTGTTCAGACATGGATCGAAAGCCTGTAACAGTACGTTCCTACGCAAATATTGCCATCATCAAATACTGGGGAAAGAAAAAAGAAAAAGAAATGGTACCTGCTACTAGCAGTATTTCTCTAACTTTGGAAAATATGTACACAGAGACGACCTTGTCACCTCTACCGACGGCTGCGACGGCTGATGCCTTTTATATCAATGGTCAGCTCCAAAATGAGGCAGAGCATGCCAAGATGAGCAAAATCATCGACCGTTACCGTCCAGATGGTGAGGGCTTTGTCCGTATCGATACCCAAAACAACATGCCGACCGCAGCGGGTTTGTCCTCAAGTTCCAGCGGTTTGTCCGCCTTGGTCAAGGCTTGCAATACCTATTTCCAGCTTGGTTTGGATCGGAGTCAGTTGGCGCAGGAAGCTAAGTTTGCCTCGGGCTCTTCCTCTCGGAGTTTTTATGGACCACTAGGTGCCTGGGATAAGGATAGCGGAGAAATTTATCCTGTAGAGACAGACTTGAAACTAGCTATGATTATGTTGGTGCTAGAAGACAAGAAAAAATCAATCTCCAGCCGAGATGGGATGAAACTCTGTGTGGAAACCTCGACGACTTTTGACGACTGGGTGCGTCAGTCTGAGAAAGACTATCAGGAGATGCTGCTTTATCTCAAGGAGAATGACTTTGCCAAGGTTGGGAAGTTGACTGAGAAAAACGCCCTTGCTATGCACGCTACGACCAAAACTGCATCACCAGCCTTTTCTTATCTGACCGATGCAAGCTATGAAGCCATGAACTTTGTCCGCCAGCTTCGTGAGCAAGGGGAAGCCTGCTACTTTACTATGGATGCTGGTCCCAATGTCAAGGTCCTTTGTCTAGAGAAAGACTTGGAACATTTATCAGAAATCTTTGGTCAACGTTATCGCTTGATTGTGTCGAAAACAAAGGATTTGAGTCAAGATGATTGCTGTTAAAACTTGCGGAAAACTCTATTGGGCGGGTGAGTATGCTATTTTAGAGCCAGGGCAGTTGGCCTTGATAAAGGCCATTCCTATCTATATGAGTGGAGAGATTGCCTTTTCTGATAGCTACCGTATTTACTCAGATATGTTTGATTTCGCAGTGGACTTGACGCCAAATCCTGCCTACAGTTTGATTCAAGAAACAATTGCTTTGATGAATGATTTCCTCGCTGATCGTGGTCAGACTTTGCGACCTTTTTCTTTGGAAATCCGAGGAAAAATGGAACGAGAAGGGAAAAAGTTTGGTCTAGGCTCTAGTGGCAGCGTCGTTGTCTTGGTCATCAAGGCCCTGCTGGCTCTGTATGATTTTTCAGTTGATCAGGAGCTCTTATTCAAGTTGGCCAGTGCTGTCTTGCTCAAGCGAGGAGACAATGGCTCTATGGGAGACCTTGCCTGTATTGTGGCAGAGGATTTGGTTCTCTACCAGTCATTTGATCGCAAAAAGGTGGCTGCTTGGTTGCAAGAAGAAAGCTTGGCGACAGTTTTGGAGCGTGACTGGGGCTTTTCTATCTCACAAGTGCAACCTGCCCTAGAATGTGATTTCCTAGTGGGATGGACCAAGCAAGTGGCCGTATCGAGTCAAATGGTTAAGCGAATCAAGCAAAACATAGGCCAGAATTTTTTAACTTCCTCAAAAGCAACAGTGTCTGCTTTGGTAGAAGCCTTGGAGCAAGGAAAAGTCGAAAAAATTATCGAGCAGGTGGAAAAGGCAAGCCAGCTTTTAGAAGGCTTGAGCACAGATATTTACACGCCTTCGCTTAGACAGCTGAAAGAAGCCAGTCAAGATTTACAGGCCGTTGCTAAGAGTAGTGGCGCTGGTGGCGGTGACTGTGGTATTGCCTTGAGTTTTGATGCGCACTCAACTGAAACCCTAAAAAACCGTTGGGCCGATCTGGGGATTGAGCTCTTATACCAAGAAAGGATAGGACATGACGACAAATCGTAAGGATGAGCATATCCGCTATGCCCTTGAGCAAAAAAGTTCTTATAATAGCTTTGATGAGGTGGAGTTAATCCACTCTTCGCTACCGCTCTATGACCTAGATGAGATTGATTTGTCTACAGAATTTGCAGGTCGAAAGTGGGACTTTCCTTTTTATATGAATGCCATGACAGGTGGGAGCGAAAAAGGTAAAGAAATCAATCAAAAGCTGGCTCAGGTGGCAGAAGCCTGTGGGGTTTTGTTTGTAACAGGGTCTTACAGCGCAGCCCTCAAGAATCCAACAGATGACTCTTTTTCTGTCAAATCTAGCCATCCAAAGCTCCTCCTTGGAACCAATATTGGATTGGACAAACCTGTTGAGTTAGGACTTCAGACTGTAGAAGAAATGAATCCTCTCCTCCTGCAAGTGCATGTCAATGTCATGCAGGAATTGCTCATGCCTGAGGGAGAAAGGAAGTTTAGAAGCTGGCAATCGCATCTAGCAGATTATAGCAAGCAAATCCCCGTTCCCATCATTTTAAAGGAAGTGGGCTTTGGGATGGATGTGAAGACTATCGAAAGAGCCTATGAACTAGGAGTTCGAACCTTTGACCTGTCAGGCCGTGGTGGCACCAGCTTTGCCTACATCGAAAACCGTCGCAGTGGTCAGCGTGATTACCTCAATAAATGGGGGCAGTCTACTATGCAAGCCCTTCTCAATGCCCAAGACTGGAAAGATAAGGTCGAACTCTTGGTTAGTGGAGGGGTTCGGAACCCGCTTGATATGATTAAGTGCTTGGTCTTTGGTGCTAAGGCTGTAGGACTGTCTCGTACCATGTTAGAGCTAGTAGAAAATCACTCAGTCGAAGAAGTGATTGCGATTGTCCAAGGATGGAAAGGAGATCTGCGCTTGATTATGTGTGCCCTTAATTGTGCCACCATAGCAGATCTGCAAAACGTAGACTACATTCTATATGGAAAACTAAAAGAAGCGAATGATCAGATCTAAAGAGGTCGGGACAAGAATCCCGCCCCTTTTTGTATCTCTTTGTCAACCTTAGAGGGTTGATGAAACCTAGCTTGTACGAGCTATTTCTGTCCAACCGCTTTTTTCCATCCTCAGACCGAGGTGACTTTTTTGAATTGTGATAAAATAGAAAAGAGAGGATGCAGTTATGAAAAAATTTCAAATCTTTTTATTTATTGAAGCCTGTCTTTTGACGGGAGCTCTGATTTTGATGGTGTCAGAGCATTTTTCGCGTTTTCTGCTGATTTTATTCCTCTTTCTTCTCCTGATACGCTATTATACAGGTAAAGAGGGTAATAACTTCCTCCTCCTTGTGGCGACCATTCTTTTCTTTTTCATCGTCATGCTCAATCCCTTTGTGATTTTAGCTATCTTTGTAGCAGTCATATACAGCCTCTTTCTTCTCTATCCAATGATGAATCAAGAAAGAGAGGAGACCGACTTGGTCTTTGAAGAGGTAGTGACGGTTAAAAATGAAAAGAATCGCTGGTTTGGCAATCTCCATCATTTCTCTAGTCACCAGACCTGCCAGTTTGATGATATCAATCTCTTTCGCCTCATGGGTAAGGATACCATTCATCTAGAAAGAGTCATCCTAACCAATCATGACAATGTCATTATCCTTAGAAAGATGATTGGAACGACTAGGATTATCGTACCTGTAGATGTGGAAATCAGTCTCAGTGTCAACTGCCTCTATGGAGATTTAACTTTCCTCCATCAACCCAAGCGAGCCCTTCGTAATGAACACTATCATCAGGAAACCAGGGACTATCTCAAGAGTAACAAGAGTGTCAAAATTTTCCTAACCAGTATGATTGGAGATGTGGAGGTGGTCAGAGGATGAAAAAGCAATCCTATCTGTTAATCGGGCTGACTTCTCTCCTCTTTATCCTCTTTTTGACAAATAGTTTGCTTGATATTTTAAATCTTGATTTGTCCTATTTGTTACAAGATATTGAGAAAACAGAGAAACTAATCTTCTTGATCTTTGTCTTTAGTCTTTCCATGACCTTCTTTTTTGTCCTCTTTTGGCGAGTGATAGAAGAAGTATCTCGTAGAAAAATGCAGGTCAATCTCAAACGTTTGTTAGCAGGGAAAGAAGTGGTTCAGGTTGCAGATCCAGACTTGGATGCCAGTTTCAAGTCCTTATCTGGCAAGCTCAATCTTTTGACAGAAGCTGTTCAAAAGGCTGAAAATCAAAGCCTAGTCAAGGAAGAAGCAATCATCGAGAAAGAACGGAAGCGAATAGCACGTGACTTACACGATACAGTTAGTCAGGAGTTGTTTGCGGCCCATATGATTTTATCAGGTGTCAGTCAGCAGGCTTTGAAGCTTGATAGAGAAAAGATGCAGACCCAGTTGCAAAGTGTCGCAGCCATCCTCGAAACAGCCCAGAAGGATCTTCGGGTCTTGCTCCTGCATTTGCGACCAGTTGAGTTGGAAGACAAGAGTTTGGTTGAGGGGATTCAAATCCTCTTAAAAGAGCTTGAGGACAAGAGTGATCTCAAGGTTAGTCTCAAGCAAAATGTGACGAAATTGCCTAAGAAAATCGAGGAGCATATCTTCCGTATTATTCAGGAGTTGATCAGCAATACCCTCCGCCATGCCCAGGCATCTTGTTTGGATGTCTATCTCTATCAGACAGATGTTGAATTGCAGCTAAAGGTAGTGGACAATGGGATTGGTTTCCAGTTGGGGAGCTTCGACGACTTGAGTTATGGACTGCGAAATATTAAGGAGCGGGTGGAGGATATGGCAGGGACTGTTCAACTCTTGACAGCACCTAAGCAAGGACTGGCGGTTGATATCCGTATTCCCCTGCTAGACAAGGAATCATAAAGGAGTAAAGATGAAAATTTTACTGGTAGATGACCATGAAATGGTCCGATTGGGCTTGAAAAGCTACTTTGACCTCCAAGACGATGTAGAAGTTGTGGGCGAGGCGGCCAACGGTGTTCAAGGGATTTCCTTGGCCTTGGAATTGCGTCCAGATGTCATTGTCATGGATATCGTCATGCCTGAGATGAATGGGATTGACGCGACCTTAGCTATCCTCAAAGAATGGCCTGAAGCCAAGATTTTGATTGTGACCTCTTACCTAGACAATGAAAAAATCATGCCAGTCTTGAACGCTGGTGCTAGGGGCTATATGCTCAAGACTTCTAGCGCAGACGAACTGCTCCATGCCGTTCGTAAGGTTGCTGCTGGAGAGCTTGCTATTGAACAAGAGGTCAGCAAGAAGGTCGAATACCACCGCAATCATATGGAACTTCATGAGGACCTGACTGCGCGTGAGCGAGACGTGCTCCAACTCATCGCCAAGGGTTACGAAAATCAACGCATCGCAGATGAACTCTTTATCTCTCTCAAGACGGTTAAGACCCATGTGTCTAATATCCTAGCCAAGCTTGAGGTCAGTGATCGCACCCAGGCTGCGGTTTATGCCTTTCAGCACCACTTGGTGGGGCAGGAGGACTTTTAGATGAGTCTTGTAGATATTCTTGAGGAGCTAGAAGCGGCAAAAGATCCGCATAAAGCAGGCCCCATGGAAGCCTATATGCGCCACCAATTTCCCTTTCTAGGCATTGCAGGTCCTGAAAGAAATGCACTTTATAAAAAATACTTTCCAAGTGCGAAAAAAATAAAGGTCATCGATTGGGATTTTGTAGACACTTGCTGGGAAAAGGATGCTAGAGAATACCAATATGTGGCTGCCAACTATTTGAAAGCCATGCAGTCTTATCTAACAGAGAGCGATTTGCCCAAGCTTGAGCATCTGGTCGTCACAAAATCTTGGTGGGATACGGTGGATATCCTAGATCGAGTAGTAGGAAGTTTGGTATATGACAAGCCAGAACTGGGAGAAATCATCCTCCAATGGAGCCTATCAGATAATATCTGGCTGAGAAGAGTCGCCATTGACCACCAGTTGTTAAGAAAAGAGAAAACGGATGTTCATCTAATGGAAAAGATCCTGCTCAATAATCTGGATCAGACAGAATTTTTTATCAATAAAGCCATCGGTTGGGCTCTAAGAGACTACTCCAAAACCAATCCAGATTGGGTAGCAAGCTTCATCGAAAAAAACAAGGAAAGAATGGCTGAACTTAGTATCAAGGAGGCTAGCAAGTACCTTTAGCATCATTGAAAAGCGCGTTCATGACTTGAAAAAAGTCGCCCGTTTATGTTATAATAGACTGTATTTAAAAAATTTTAAGGAGAAATGACAGAATGTCTGTATCATTTGAAAACAAAGAAACAAACCATGGTGTCTTGACTTTTACTATCTCTCAAGGCCAAATCAAACCAGAAGTGGATCGTGTCTTTAACTCAGTAAAGAAAACTCTTAACGTTCCAGGTTTCCGTAAAGGTCATCTTCCACGTCCTATCTTCGATAAAAAGTTTGGTGAAGAAACACTTTACCAAGATGTTTTGAACGCTCTTTTGCCAAACGCTTATGAAGCAGCTGTAAAAGAAGCTGGTCTTGAAGTGGTTGCGCAACCAAAAATTGACGTGACTTCAATGGAAAAAGGTCAAGACTGGGTCATCACTGCTGAAGTCGTGACAAAACCTGAAGTAAAATTGGGCGACTACAAAAACCTTGAAGTATCAGTAGATGTGGAAAAAGAAGTAACAGACGCTGATGTTGAAGAGCGTATCGAACGCGAACGCAACAACTTGGCTGAATTGGTTATCAAAGAAGGTGCTGCTGAAAATGGCGACACAGTTGTGATTGACTTCGTTGGTTCTATCGACGGTGTTGAGTTCGACGGTGGGAAAGGTGAAAACTTCTCACTTGGACTTGGATCAGGTCAATTCATCCCTGGTTTCGAAGACCAATTGGTAGGTCACTCAGCTGGCGAAACTGTTGATGTTATCGTAACATTCCCAGAAGACTACCAAGCAGAAGATCTTGCAGGTAAAGAAGCTAAATTCGTAACAACTATCCACGAAGTAAAAGCTAAAGAAGTTCCAGCTCTTGATGATGAACTTGCAAAAGACATCGACGAAGAAGTTGAAACACTTGCTGAATTGAAAGAAAAATACCGCAAGGAATTGGCTGCTGCAAAAGAAGAAGCATACAAAGATGCAGTAGAAGGTGCAGCAATCGATAAAGCTGTAGAAAATGCTGAAATCGTAGAACTTCCAGAAGAAATGATCCACGAAGAAGTTCACCGTTCAGTAAATGAATTCCTTGGAAACTTGCAACGTCAAGGTATCAACCCTGACATGTACTTCCAAATCACTGGAACTACTCAAGAAGACCTTCACAAACAATACGAAGCAGAAGCTGAGTCACGTACTAAAACTAACCTTGTAATCGAAGCAGTTGCCAAGGCTGAAGGATTTGACGCTACTGAAGAAGAAATCCAAAAAGAAATCGAACAATTGGCTACAACTTACAATATGGAAGTGGCGCAAGTTCAAAACTTGCTTTCAGCTGATATGTTGAAACACGATATCGCAATCAAAAAAGCTGTTGAATTGATCACAAGCACTGCAACAGTAAAATAATCTTAAAAGATAAAAAGCCCACCTAATCAGGTGGGCTTTCTGCTGCTCTATTTTCCAAAAATCTCTTTTAAGTCTGCATCTGTAATCCCAATCATGGCTGGAATACTAGACCAGTTTTCCTCGGTAAGGATGTAGGATTGTTCACAGTCACTTGCTGTGGCAGTTTCAGAGAAGGCTTGTTTACTTTCTTCAATATTATTTTCAATTAAATCACTGAAACGTTCAATCAGATAGGTCTTACGGGCAGTTCCTATATGTCTGACTGCATAGTCAAAGGCCTGTAATTCGCCTAGTAGGATGAGCTTGCTCTTGGCTCGTGTGATAGCTGTGTAGATGAGATTGCGTTCCAGCATGCGCTTGCTAGCACTAGTAATGGGCAGGATGACAACGGGAAACTCACTCCCTTGTGACTTATGAATACTCATGGCATAGGCCAGGCGGATCTTGTACCATTCATTGCGTGGATAGATGATCTCATTGCCATCAAAATCAATGACAATCTCGTCTTGTTTAGACTCGGTGTATTTTCCAGGAATCAAATCTGTGATGTAGCCTAGGTCTCCGTTAAAGACATTGACTTCAGCATCGTTGACTAGGTGAATGACCTTATCACCCTTACGATAGTAGCACTGGGGAGCTTCAAAACTGAGTTGGTCTTTTTGTGATGAGTTAAGTAGGTCTTGCATGAGTTGGTTGATGGCGTCAATACCAGCAGTTCCTCGATACATAGGCGCCAGTACCTGAATATCACGAGCCGGAATACCACTTCTGAGGGCAGCGCCAAGAATTTTCTCAATTGTAGCTGGGATATGGTTACTCATAATTTCAAAGTAGGAGCGGTCTGCCTTTTTCTGGGTAAAGTCAGTTGGCAAGATGCCTTGTCGAATCTGGCTAGCCAAGGTAACGATAGTTGATTCCTCGCTCTGACGATAAATCCGTTCCAAGCGAGTCTGCGGAATCAAGGGTATCTGGAGCAGATCAGCTAAGACCTGTCCAGGACTGACAGAAGGCAACTGGTCACTGTCTCCCACGATGAGGATTTTACTGTTTGAAGAGATGTTAGAGAAGAGTTGGTTGGCCAGCCAAGTATCCACCATAGAAAACTCATCTACAATGATAAAATCAGCATCCAGATAATCTTCCAGATGGCTGGTATCATCGTCACCTGTCATTCCCAAATGACGGTGTATAGTAGCGCTAGGCAAACCTGTCAATTCATTCATGCGCCGAGCCGCTCGACCAGTTGGGGCAGCGAGAATAATAGGTAAGTTGCTTTTTTTCTTGAGATCGAGTGCTTCAAGCAGGACATAAACAGCGATAATCCCATTGATAACAGTCGTCTTACCTGTACCAGGACCACCTGTTAGGATAAAGACCTTGTTCTGGATGGCATCACAGATAGCTTGCTTTTGGATACTATCGTATTGGATACCTAGTTCTTCCTCAACACTAGCGATATGCTTTTGAATGGTTTCCAAATCTTGACTTTGTTTCTTTCCTTTTTCAAGGATACGAACCAAGTGACTGCGGATGCCTTCTTCAGCGAAAAAGAGGCTATTATCAAAGATTTTAGTGTCAATCTGCTGAACCTTGTCTTCTTCAATCAGGTAGGAGAGTTCCTGAGCAACTTGGCTGGGATCCAGTTCCACGGGACGGGAAGACTCGAGGAGAGTCAGGGTCTGTTCCAGTAAATCTCGAGCTTCCATATAGGTATCACCCGTATCCATACAGCCTTGAAAGAGACTGTGGACAAGACCTGCACGGAAGCGCTCAGGAGCTTGACTTTCAATACCTAGTTCAGCAGCTAATTGGTCAGCAATGGTAAAGCCCAAGCCCTTGATATCCTCAACCAGCTGGTAGGGATAATTCTCGACAATATCCAGCGTTTCATCCTTGTAAAAGTCTTGAATCTGAAAGGCTAGTTTATTAGGAATGCCGTAGTTGGCCAGTTTTGCCAAGACCATCTCTGTCCCATAGTTGAGACGGAGGGTGGAGACAAAAGCTTCACGGTTTTTGGCAGAGAGTCCAGCAATGCTTTCCAGCTTTTCAGGATGCTCCAGAATTTCGTCAATGGTATTTTCGCCATACGTATCCACGATTTTTTGGGCAGTTTTGAGACCAATTCCCTTAAAATGGCTACTCGAAAAGTACTTGACTAGGCCTTTGCTAGTGGGTTTTGCTCGCTCATAACGACTGATCTGTAGCTGTTCACCATACTTGGAGTGCTGAACGATTTGCCCCCAAAAAGTGTAGTCTTCGCCCTCAATCACGTCAGCCATGGTTCCTGTAACGATGATTTCAAAATCGTCAAAGTCCTCCGCATTGGTATCTTGGATATCTAGGAGGAGGATGCGATAAAAATTACTGACATTTTCAAAAATAATACGTTCAATGGTGCCTGAAAAATAAACTTCCATAGGTTTCCTTTTTGATAGAAAAAGAGCTGGGATAGAGCTCTTAGTTAGGCTTTCCTTGGATTTGGGGCTTGGTACAAGATATTGCCAAGTTGCAATCTAATCCTAAAAGCTAACTCAAAAAGACTATCACAGCATCTGGTTGCTGGTTTTAAAAGATTCCGATACGGTTGAGTGGCCAGAAACGGAATTTGGCTTCCCCTTTGATTTGACTGGCCTTAAAGGTTCCAACATGGCGACTGTCGCTAGAAACCAAACGGTCATCTCCAAGGAGGAGGTATTCACCCTCAGGTACTGTAAAGCTGAAGCTGGTGTTGAAATTTACATCGACAGTAAAGGCCTGAGCCTTCTGAGCAAGGCTTCTAAAATAGACCCCCTTATCCCCTTCAAAGCCTTTCCCTGAATAAGTGCTCTGAAGTTTGTCGTTTTTAAACTGTTGGAGGTAGTCTGCTAGGTAAGGTTCGTCCGTTTCTTTATCGTTGATATAAAGTTTATCGTTTTCATAGCGGATGGTATCTCCAGGCATACCGATAACCCTTTTGACAATGTCTTTATTTCCATCCTCCTCATGGGCAACAACGATGTCGAAGCGGTCAATTGGGAGGTGTTTAACAACGAAGAGAACTTCTCCGTCAGCTAGGGTAGGGTCCATAGAGTGTCCTTCCACACGGACATTGGTCCAGAGAAAGAGGCGACTGAGCCCCACTACTATAATGATGAGGAACGTAAGTCCCCACTCTTTTAGAAATGTTTTAAAATAATTCATAACTTACCTTTCTAGCAGTGCTTTAGCTTTTTCAGTATTTTTAAAATGCAGTTTGGCACAGAAGTTGAGCCCTTTCATACCATAGGCCTGAAGGATTTTGCTAGCAACCTTATCAGAAGTGGTTCCTGCACCACTGGGCAGTTGGTAGCCTAGTTCTCGTCCAAGATTTTCCAAGTTTTCTAAGAAAAGATCACGCGCGATGATGGAGCTAACTGCGACAGCCATGTATTTTCCCTCGGCTTTCTCTTCCAAACTAACCTTGTTTGGGAAATGATTGGCTTCTTGCGTCAAGTATTTGTCATAGTTTTTAGGACTTGTAAAAGCATCAATCACGATTTTTTCTGGCTGGACTTCTTTTTGGAGAAGGAGAAAGATAGCCTGATTGTGAAGGGCAACCTTTACAGAAACAGCATTGTAACGCTCTCCGATAACTTCATTATACTTGCTCGGTGAAAGGAGGAGTGCTTGATGCTGGATCCTTTCCTTGAGGATAGGGGCAATCTGACGAATCTTTTGGTCTGTTAGGGTCTTTGAATCCCCAACACCCAGTTTTCGCAAGAAGTCATGCTGGTCAGGTGTCACGAAGGAAGCCACGACAGCAAGCCCACCAAAGTAGGAACCATTTCCCACCTCATCAGTCCCAATCATAGGAAAATCTTGTCCACTCTTGTCTTGTTGAACTTGGTGGCCAAAGAAACTGGCGTATTGCTCAGCAGCTTCTCCCTGCAGGAGGACTTTTCCAGAAGTATAGATGGAAACCGTTGCCTGAGGCAACCTCAAAAAATAGCGGATATAGGGATTTTTACTAGGAGTGAGAGCCTTCTGATACTGACTTAAAAAGCTCTGAATTTCCTGTTCACTTGGTGTGAGTGTGATACTTGCCATAGTTTCTATTGTACCATAAAAGCAGGAGAATTGGTAAAAACTGACAAAGTTAGCGAAATTTGGTATAATATCGTGAGGTGAATTTTATGGCAAATCTAAATCGATATAAGTTTACATTCGGAAAAAAGACATTAACCTTGACAACCGAGTATGACAACCTCTTTATGGAGGAAATTGCCAAGGTTGCGACTGAAAAATACCAAGCAATTAAAGAACAAATGCCTGGGGCGGATGATGAAACGATTGCCCTCCTTTTAGCGATTAACAGCCTATCGACGCAGCTTAGTCGTGAGATTGAGTTTGACGATAAGGAGCAGGAGCTTAAAGACCTTCGAAATAAGCTAGTGACAGTCAAACAAGAGCAGAGCAAGATTGAGGATTCCCTATGATTTCGATCCTTCTCTTACTGGTTCTAGCTTGGGGGTTTTACATCGGCTACCGTAGAGGTTTGGTGCTGCAAGTTTATTATTTCCTCGTGACAGTGATATCAGCCTTTGTTGCTGGTCAGTTGTATAAATCACTGGGAGATCAACTTCACTTGCTTGTCCCTTATGCCAATCCTCAGGAAGGACAGGGTACCTTTTTCTTCCCTTCAGGTCAGCTTTTTCAGCTAGACAAGGTCTTTTATGCGGGGATAGCCTACCTTCTAGTTTTCGGAATTTGTTACACTATCGGACGTTTTATCGGTTTGTTCCTACACTTGATTCCAACTAAAAAGCTCGATGTCAAATGGTTTCGTATCGGAGCAGGCCTATTGTCGTTATTGGTAACCTTATTTGTCTTGCAAATGGCTTTGACCATTCTTGCAACGGTGCCTATGGCAGCTGTGCAAAATCCCCTTGAAAAGAGCGTGGTAGCCAAGCATATCATCCAAAGTGTCCCTTTAACGACAAACTTTATCAAACAACTCTGGGTGACAAATTTAATCGGATAAAAAGGGCGGGAGTTTTCCTAGCCCTTTGTTTACAGATTGGATGACTAGTATCAGGTAAAGTCAAAAACCTCTAGTTGCTACAATTTTGTAAACAAATACACAAGGAAAGAATATGAATACAAAAATACTAGAAACCTTAGAATTTAATAAAATAAAAGCCTTGTTTGAACCTCATATCCTGACCGAACAGGGACTAGAGGAGCTAAAAGGTTTGGTTCCGACTACCAAGGAGGATAAAATCAAACAGGCCTTTGCTGAAATGGAGGAAATGCAAGCCCTATTTGTGGAGCAGCCTCACTTTACCATCCTAGCGACACGTGAGATTTCAGCGGTTTGTAAGCGTCTGGAGATGGGGGCGGACCTCAATATCGAGGAGTTTCTACTCCTCAAACGGGTCTTGCTTGCTAGCAGAGAGTTACAAAGTTTTTATGCCAATCTTGAAAACGTACGCTTGAAACAGTTGGCGAGATGGTTTGAAAAACTACATGATTTTCCACACTTGCAAGGAAGTCTCCAAGCCCTAAATGACGCAGGTTTCATAGAAAATTTCGCCAGCGAAGAACTAGCACGCATCCGTCGGAAAATTCATGATAGCGAGAGTCAAGTTCGAGATGTCTTGCAAGACTTGCTCAAGCAAAAAGCTCAGATGTTGACGGAAGGGATTATCGCTAGCAGAAATGGCCGTCAAGTCTTACCTGTCAAGAATACCTATCGCAACAAGATTGCAGGTGTTGTCCACGACATCTCTGCCAGTGGAAATACGGTCTATATCGAGCCACGTGAGGTCGTGAAACTAAGCGAAGAAATCGCGAGTCTGCGAGCTGATGAGCGCTATGAGATGATTCGTATCCTGCAGGAGTTATCGGAACGGGTCCGTCCTCATGCTGCAGAGATTGCTAATGACGCTTGGATTATCGGGCACCTAGATTTGATTCGTGCTAAAGTGCGTTTCACTCAAGAAAGACAAGCAGTCGTTCCTCAACTTTCAGAGAACCAAGAGATTCAACTCCTTCATGTTCGCCATCCTTTGGTCAAAAATGCTGTCGCAAACGATGTACACTTTGGTAAGGAATTAACGGCCATTGTCATTACAGGGCCCAATACAGGTGGGAAGACCATCATGCTCAAAACCTTGGGTTTGACTCAACTCATGGCCCAGTCAGGCTTGCCCATTCTAGCTGACAAGGGGAGCCGTGTCGGTATTTTCGAGGAAATCTTCGCGGATATTGGGGATGAGCAGTCTATCGAGCAAAGTTTGTCTACCTTCTCCAGCCACATGACCAATATTGTAGATATTCTTGGCAAGGTCAACCAACACTCGCTCTTATTACTAGATGAGCTTGGCGCAGGTACTGATCCGCAGGAAGGTGCAGCCCTTGCTATGGCTATTTTGGAGGATCTTCGTCTACGTCAGGTCAAGACTATGGCGACGACCCACTATCCAGAACTCAAGGCCTATGGTATTGAGACAGCCTTTGTACAAAATGCCAGTATGGAGTTTGATACAGCCAGTCTGCGTCCAACTTATCGCTTTATGCAGGGAGTTCCTGGCCGAAGCAATGCCTTTGAAATTGCCAAACGCCTGGGCTTGTCAGATGTCATCGTCGGGGATGCCAGCCAGCAGGTCAACCAAGATAATGACGTCAACCGCATCATTGAGCAATTGGAAGAGCAAACGCTTGAGAGTCGCAAACGTTTGGACAATATCCGTGAGGTGGAGCAAGAAAACCTCAAGATGAACCGAGCACTCAAAAAACTTTACAACGAGCTCAATCGTGAAAAGGAAACTGAGCTCAACAAGGCGCGTGAACAAGCTGCTGAGATTGTGGAACTAGCGCTAAGTGAGAGTAATCAGATTCTCAAGAACCTCCACAGTAAGTCTCAACTCAAACCCCATGAAATCATTGAAGCCAAGGCTGAACTGAAAAAACTGGCCCCTGAAAAAGTCGACTTATCCAAAAACAAGGTCCTTCAAAAAGCCAAGAAAAAACGAGCTCCAAAGGTTGGAGATGATATCGTGGTTCTCAGTTATGGCCAACGTGGAACCTTGACCAATCAGCTCAAGGACGGGCGTTGGGAAGCCCAAGTTGGTTTGATTAAGATGACCTTGGAAGAGAAAGAATTTGATCTTGTTCAGGCCCAACAAGAAGCCCCAGTCAAGAAAAAACAAGTCAATGTTGTGAAACGTGCTTCTGGTCGTGGTCCACAAGCAAGACTAGATCTCCGAGGCAAACGGTATGAAGAAGCCATGAATGAGCTGGACGCCTTTATTGACCAAGCCCTGCTTAATAACATGGCGCAGGTAGACATCATCCACGGTATCGGTACAGGAGTCATCCGTGAGGGCGTCACCAAATACCTACAAAGAAACAAGCATGTTAAGAGTTTCGGCTATGCTCCACAAAACGCTGGCGGTAGTGGCGCAACCATTGTGACCTTTAAAGGTTAGAAGGATTCCGTTATTTATAAAGTAAAGCTAAATCAAACAATAAATTATAAAGACAGTTCCAGTCAGTTTAAAATACAAATTTGAGGTTGAAGATAAGATTGATAAAGTCAGTAGTCAATATACGGTAAAGAGATAGCAATGAGGAGTGATTTTTGGGAATATAGGAGTACTGTTTTTACAAATTTCACTTTATAAAAGAGTCGAGAAATACCGGATAGTTTTTTAAGATCTAGTACAGTTAGTTGGAGATTATTATCATATTGGAGTTTTTAGATGATGAAAGATTAAAAGTCGGTAATAGAGATTTTTTAATGATCATTGTTCAATCTGTTATATGTAAGAAATCACTATTGATCATGACTCAATGTTTGAAAATGGAGTGAGGGTTTTTGATTCTAATCATTAATCTAATAATTATCGCGTGTTTAAAACTGAATTGGGTATTAGCCACTGAAATGAGGTCGACGATATGATTGGTAGGATTTTAGTGATAAGGAAATCAAATATTTAGTCTAGAGGATAAAGAGAACTTGGTGATGTCTATTTGTCATCAACTAGGGAAAATTGATAGTGGAGAGTAGTAATGAAAATGTATCATAAAGTGATTGCTCTTGGAGCTGATATTCATTATCTTGATAAGGTAGAAACCGTAATAAAATCCGTTTCGGTTCATAATCATGAAGTGAAATTTTATGTGTTTAATGACGATTTACCTAGTGAATGGTTTCTTTTAATGAGAAATCGCCTTAAAGTCATTGGTTCTGAGATTGTCAACGTTAAAAAAACGGCTCACAACCTTCGTGATTTTCGCTTGCCAAATGCAATTCTGTCCTATGCTACTTTCTTTAGGTATTTCATAGCAGATGAAGTACAAGAAGACAGAGTCCTCTACTTAGACTCGGATATGATCGTAAATGCAAGATTGGATGAATTGTTCTTCTTAGATTTACAAGGCTATGCCATTGCAGCTGTTCAAGATTTTGGACAAGATGGTTGGTTGACAACCTTTAATGCAGGTATGTTATTGATTGATGCGAAGAAATGGCGGGAAAATCATTCGACAAAAAGTTTACTAGAGTTAACTGTCCAACACCATGAGCATGTTTATGGAGATCAAGGCGTTCTTAACATGTATTTTGGTGACCAGTGGCTACATTTGGATAAAGAGTATAACTTTATGGTTGGTTTGGATCAATTTTTACATTTAACAGGCAACAGTAAATGGTATGAATCCGACTATTATGGAAATTCTGAACCTAAGATTATTCACTATACTTCAGAGTTTAAACCATGGACTCATTTAACTTTGACTCGTTTTCGTAAATTGTGGTGGTTTTATTATGGCTTGAATTGGAATGATGTATTATTGGGAACAGATATCATTAGACGTTCTTTTGATGAGCTAGTGAGAGCGCCGTTATATCATACTTGTATTTTTACAAATAGTGCTGTTTTAGAATCAATAGAGTATCTTTTGTCAGAACTATCGGAAGTTCATTTTACAATATTAGCGCCAACAAATTTTGCTGATAGTGTAGTTGACATGCAACGATTTTTAAATCTGTCAATTTATCCAAATTTTAATCCTTTTAATATGAAAGAAGCTTTGGATAGTATGGATTTTTATTTGGATATCAATCATGGTGGAGTTGTAGAAACGATTGTAGAAGAAATTGGTAATAAACATAAACCAATTTTTGCTTTTGACAATACAAGTCATGAATTGAGAGGAGATAGTCGTATTTTTTCGTCAACTGAACCAGAGAAAATGGTAGAAGCGATTCGAAAATTTTTAGGAGAAGCACAGAGTGGGAAATGAGTTTAGGTAGCATTTTAAAATTTATCAGAAAGTTATGATTTCTATTGAATTATGGCTCTACTTTTGGGGTAATAAGGTCATTCATACAATAAAAACTGGTGAACTAATTTCTATTTTATTCACAAACACATTGACAAATCCCCACTTTTCTTGTAGAATAATAAAAAATTAAATACCAACACCGAATGAAGTTTAATAGAAGTGGAGAAAAGTTTGTTTTCCATGACTGTAAATGGACGGAACTCTGGAGAGACCGTAAAGGCACCGAAGGGGCAAGGCAGGCAACTGCTCAAACTCTCAGGTAAAAGGACAGAGCTAGGATAGACCGCTTTTTAGCATTTATCTAAGCATTCCAGAGTACATGTATCTTGCATGTGCTCTTTCTTTTGGGGTTGAAAGATAGGAGTAGGACATGTTAGAATTGCTAAAAGCGCTTGATGCTTTCGTTTGGGGACCTCCCCTCTTACTGTTATTGGTCGGAACGGGTATCTATCTAACCATCCGACTAGGACTTTTACAGCTAGCTCGTCTCCCCAAGGCCTTTCAATTGATTTTTACCAAGGACAAGGGACATGGAGATGTGTCCAGTTTTGCTGCACTGTGTACAGCCCTTGCAGCTACTGTTGGAACGGGAAATATCATCGGAGTTGCGACAGCTATTAAGGTTGGTGGGCCAGGTGCTCTCTTTTGGATGTGGATGGCAGCCTTCTTTGGGATGGCAACCAAGTATGCTGAAGGCTTACTGGCTATCAAATACCGTAGCAAGGATGCAAATGGGGCTGTAGCTGGAGGGCCCATGCACTACATTCTTTTGGGTATGGGAGAAAAGTGGCGTCCCCTTGCAATCTTCTTTGCCCTAGCTGGTGTATTGGTGGCCCTTCTGGGGATTGGTACCTTTACCCAAGTCAATTCAATTACAGAATCTATCCAAAATACAGCTCAAATTGATCCAGCTATCACAGCTCTTATTTTATCTATTTTTGTAGGAATTGCCGTCTTTGGTGGACTCAAATCCATTTCCAAGGTCTCAACAGCAGTTGTTCCTTTTATGGCTATTGTCTATATTTTGGGAACTCTTACAGTTATTCTCTTTAATATCGAGAAAATCCCAGCCACACTTGCCCTCATCTTTACTTCAGCCTTTAACCCAGTAGCTGCGGTAGGTGGTTTTGCAGGGGCGACTATCCGTACTGCGATTCAAAATGGTGTGGCGCGAGGAGTCTTTTCTAACGAATCTGGCCTTGGTTCAGCTCCGATTGCAGCGGCTGCAGCTAAGACTAATGAGCCTGTCGAGCAAGGCTTGATTTCCATGACAGGAACCTTTATTGATACGTTGATTATCTGTACTCTGACAGGTCTGACAATCTTAGTGACAGGGGTTTGGAGCGGTGATTTGAATGGTGTTGCTTTGACCCAGTCAGCCTTTTCAACAGTTTTTTCACATTTTGGCCCTGCTCTTTTGACTATTTTCCTTGTTCTCTTTGCCTTTACGACAATTCTTGGCTGGAATTATTACGGAGAGCGCTGTTTCGAGTTTCTCTTTGGTGTTCGCTTTATCTGGCTCTATCGAGTGGTCTTTGTGCTCATGGTCTTGTTGGGAGGTTTTATCGAGTTGGATATGGTCTGGATTATTGCAGATATCGTCAATGCCTTGATGGCTCTACCAAACTTGATTGCCCTTTTGGTCTTGTCACCAGTCGTTATTGCTGAAACCAAAAAGTATTTTAAACACTAACCCAATCACACTCTTAGTGTGATTTTTTTCTTTCATAAACGTTTCCTATCATGGCAATTGAAAATATATATTATCCAAAGAAGAAATTCTATGATAGACTAAATGATAATAAAATGAAAAGAGGTTTTATGATGACAACATTTACCATCCATACAGTAGAATCAGCTCCAGCAGAAGTGAAAGAAGTTCTGGAAACAGTACAAAAAGATAACAATGGCTATATTCCCAATCTAATCGGTCTCTTGGCCAATGCTCCTACTGCTCTAGAAGCCTACCGAACTGTCGGAGCCATTAACCGTCGCAATAGCCTAACCCCAGTTGAGAGAGAAGTGGTGCAAATCACAGCTGCAGTAACCAATGGTTGTGCTTTCTGCGTGGCTGGTCATACTGCCTTTTCAATCAAACAAATCCAAATGAATGATGATCTTCTTCAAGCCCTTCGCAATCGCACTCCAATCGAATCAGATCCTAAGCTAGATACTCTGGCCAAGTTTACCTTGGCAGTCATCAATACCAAAGGACGTGTAGGGGATGAAGCGCTTAGTGAATTTTTAGAAGCCGGCTATACGCAGCAAAATGCCTTGGATGTGGTTCTCGGTGTCAGCCTAGCCAGCCTTTGCAACTATGCTAATAACTTAGCCAATACGCCTATTAACCCAGAATTGCAACCCTATGCCTAGTTCGAATCATAAAGAAAAAAATGAAGGCTGAGAAACCCAGTCTTCATTTTTCTATGCTATTTTAAGCGCTTTTATGCTATACTAATAATAATATGATTAATGGAGGTTGCCATGAAAAAACTCCCCTTGGTATTTTCTGGTTGTTTGTTAGGTTTGGCAGGTGCAGGAAATCTGGTTGCAGATACTTGGCCTGCTCTGTCACATCTGTTTAGTCTGACAGGGTTGATTTTGTGGATTTACTTTCTGATTCTTCATCTGTTTAATCGGAAGGAAACCAGGCAAGAATTGACCAAGCCCCCTCTTTTGTCAGGAATGGCGACCTTTCCCATGGCTGGAATGATTTTATCAACTTATGTCTTTCGCTTGTTCCCTCATCTTCCCTTAGTAGCGCAAGGGCTATGGTGGTTTTCATTTCTCTTGGATTTGGTCTTGATTGCTGGTTTTACCATCAAGTTTGCTTGTCCGGGTCGGAGGGTTCATGCGACTCCAAGCTGGACGGTGCTTTATGTGGGGATAGCAGTGGCTGCCTTGACCTATCCTCTTGTAGGTATCATCGAAATCGCCTATGCGACCTTGATTTTTGGTTTTCTCCTAACCTTCTATCTCTATCCGCTTATTTATAGCGATTTAAAGAAACAGCCACTCCCACTAGCCTTACTTGGACAAGAAGGGATCTACTGCGCCCCTTTCTCTCTACTCTTGGCTTCTCTGATTCGAGTTGGAGGAGCAGACCTACCGACTTGGCTCTTAATCGTCATGATTTTGGCTTCTCAATCCTTCTTTTTCTTTGTTTTAACTCGCCTGCCCAATATTTTAAAACAAGGATTTCAACCAGCTTTCTCAGCCCTCACCTTTCCAACCATTATCACAGCTACCTCTCTCAAGATGGCTCAGGGAATTTTGAAACTTCCATTTCTGGATTATCTGGTGTTGGCTGAAACTGTTATTTGCCTCACTATTTTATTCTTCGTATTGGGTGCTTATCTGATTTGGTTACGAAAAAAGGTCTAGCTATTATTTAGCTAGGCCTTGTTTTTTATGGTTTGATAACTTCAGCTCCACCCATGTAAGGACGAAGTACTTCTGGAATGGTCACAGAACCATCTTCATTTTGGTAGTTTTCAAGAATTGCAGCCACTGTACGTCCAACTGCAAGTCCAGAACCGTTCAAGGTATGAAGAAGTTTAACTTTACCATCGGCTTCATCGCGGTAACGGATTTGGGCACGACGCGCTTGGAAATCTTCGGTATTTGAACAGCTTGAGATTTCACGATAGGTATTTTGGGCTGGAATCCAAACTTCCAAGTCGTAAGTCTTGGCAGCTGAGAAGCCCATGTCTCCAGTAGAGAGGGCAACGACACGGTATGGAAGGTTGAGTTTTTGAAGGATGTTTTCAGCGTTGGCTGTCATTTTTTCCAATTCTTCGTAAGATTCTTCTGGTTTGGCAAATTTGACCATTTCAACCTTGTGGAATTGGTGCAGACGAATCAAACCACGAGTATCACGACCGGCAGAACCAGCCTCAGAACGGAATGAAGGGCTCATAGCGGTAAAGTAGATCGGTAGGTCTTTACCGTCAAGGATTTCATCACGGTAGTAGTTTGTAAGAGGCACTTCAGCTGTAGGAATGAGGACATAATTAGTGTCTTTCAATTCAAAAGTGTCTTCCTTGAATTTTGGATATTGACCAGTACCAAACATAGAATCATGGTTAACTATGTAAGGTGTGATGACTTCTGTGTAGCCTTCTTTACCATGCTCATCTAGCATAAAGTTGTAGATAGCACGTTCCAGGCGAGCTCCAAGACCTTTATAGAAGAGGAAACGAGCGCCTGTTACCTTACCACCGCGTTCCCAGTCAAGGATACCGAGGTCTTCACCCAGATCCCAGTGAGCTTTTGGCTCAAAGTCAAATTCGCGCGGAGTTCCCCAACGACGAACTTCCACATTATCGTCTTCATCAGCTCCGACAGGAACGCTGTCAGCTGGGATGTTTGGAAGAGTAGTCGTAAATTCTGTCAACTTAGCATCGATTTCCGCCAATTCAGCATCCAAGGCTTTGACCTCAGCAGATAGGGTTTGCATAGCAGCAATCTTGTCATCTGCATTTTCCTTGTTGCGTTTGGCTTGGGCAATCTCAGCAGAAACAGTGTTACGTTCTGCCTTGAGCGTTTCAACCTTGACCAAGATGTCACGACGTTTAGCGTCGATTTCTTTCATCTCATTCAAAACAGCAGCATCTACACCACGTGTAGCTAATTTTTCAGCGACAGCATCAAAATCTGTGCGAATACGTTTAATATCTAACATAAGAACTCCTTTATGAAAAAAGCACACCTGACAAAGCGTTGGAGTGGCAGGGCCACGGTTCCATCCAACTTCACAGGTGTGCACTTGATTGTGTATGTAATTGTTACTAACGGTAGAATTTCACTTACCCCTCCTATCTGCTCGCAGCACCCGCAGACTTTCTGGAAGAAGAGGATAACCTACTTATCCGTTGCTATGATTATACTAAAGTTTCTACTTTTTTGCAAATAGATTTTTAAGTTTTTGTCCAATGGTCTGGAGTAGAGTCGGAAGTTTCACAACTTTGTCATTGCCAAGTTTTTCCCGAGCGATTTTGAGGATAGCTCCAGAGTCTTTTGAAGCAAAGAGGAATTTTCCTTGATCAGTGAAGACTTCAAAGTGACGGCTAATCTTGCGACCACTTACGTTGGCTCCGATTTGCTGAATGCTAGACCAAGGGATCTGGATATATTGTTCGACATTGACATCAGGATAAAACTCTAAGGCTTGATCCCCAACTAGAAATTTCCCAACCTTTCCAGAGATAGAGAGATAAGATGTTCCAGTGGTTTGGAGGTCAATGACTTTATTGAGAGATTGGGCCATGATTAGTCTTCCTTACTTTCTCCAAAAAAGGCATTGTAGAGAGCTTTGATAGCTGCTTTCTCTTGGTCTTTATTGACAACAAACATAATTGAAACTTCACTAGAACCTTGAGACATCATCTGGATGTTGATTTTGTTTTCAGATAGAGCGCGTGTTGCAGTAGCAGTTACTCCGATATGACTCTTCATCTTTTCGCCAACAATCATAATGATAGAAAGATCGTGTTCGATTTCAGCATGGTCTACCTCAGCCTTTTGAACTAACTGACGTAGAATTTCTTCTTCCTTGATAGGAGTCAATTCACGAGAACGGAGAATGATCGAAAGATCATCGATACCTGTAGGCATATGTTCCCAACCGATATTGAGATCCTCAAGGATTTGTAGAACCTTGCGACCAAACCCAACTTCTCGGTTCATGAGGTATTTTGACATGTTGATGCTGACGAATCCTGAGTCACCAGCAATCCCTACTACTGGGAATTTATCATTACTGTGTTCCAAAACAATGCGCGTTCCTGGGTGGTCAGGATTGTTGGTATTCTTGATAACCAGAGGGATTTTTCCACGATAGGCAGGTAGAAGAGCTTCGTCATGAAGGACTGAGAATCCTGCATAGGCCAACTCACGCATTTCGCGGTAGGTCAACTCTGGGATAGAGTGGGGTTGGTGAATGATACCAGGGTGGGCGGCAAAAATCCCATCCACGTCGGTAAAGTTTTCATAGAGGTCAGCCTTGACACCTGCAGCAATGATAGAACCCGTAATGTCTGATCCTCCTCGTGAGAAGGTACAGATTTGATTTTCCTTGGTAACCCCAAAGAAACCAGGAATGACAAGGACTTCGTTGCTGTCAGCCAAGCCTTCAATCTTGTCATAACTAGATGGAATGATGCGGGCATTTCCAGGTTCGCTGGTCACGATAATACCAGCTTCTCTAGGATGAACATAGCGTGCATCGATACCGTTTTGGTTAAAGTAGGCTGCAATCAATTTGGCATTGTTGTTTTCTCCAGCCGCTAGGAAGGTGTCATAGAGAAAGTCATTTTCCTCAATAGGAAGAGTCGCTAAGGCACGGATGCTTTTAGAAATTTTTTCTAAAACAGTTGGTTTTAAGGCTAGTTCGCTCACCATAGCCGCATAGCGGTCGATAATCCAGCTTTGACTAACGCTGATATCATTTCCCGCTACATAGTCACGATAGTATTTAATCAAGGCATCAGTTACCTTGGTATCCTCAGCATTGCGTTTACCCGGTGCGGAAACGACTACAAAACGGCGTTCTTTATCACTTTTGACGATGTTTAAAACTTTTTCTAACTGACCAGCAGAGGCAAGAGAGCTTCCACCAAATTTTACAACCTTCATAAGGACTCCTCAAGTAAGTATTTTATACGATTATAGCAGAAAGAGGGGCATTTTTCAATGAAGAAAATATCTTCCTATTATAATAGAAGTAAATGTTAATTTAATCTAAAAAGATACAACAGTTTAAAAATAAGTGACCAACTTTCACTCACATTCATAAACGATGGTAAAATAATCAGCTGAGACACTTTCCTTTAGTTTTTTCTTGCCTCTTTATCCAAAAAAAGATATACTTTGAAAATAAAATAATTTCATTGCCTTACAAAAGAAAAGGAGAAGCTATGAATCATATCTTATATCAGATTGTAGATGATCTTGCTATCATTACTTTGAATCGTCCCGAAGTGGCAAATGGTTTCCATATCCCAATGTGTGAGGAGATTTTAGAAGCTTTGACCCTAGCAGAGCAGGATCAAGCTGTTCAGTTTATCTTGATAAACGCTAATGGGAAAGTCTTTTCAGTTGGGGGAGACTTGGTTGAGATGAAACGAGCAGTGGATGAGGATGACATTCCTTCTTTGAATAAGATTGCAGAATTAGTCAATACAATTTCTTTTAAAATCAAGCAAATTCCTAAACCTGTTTTGATGGAGGTAGATGGAGCAGTTGCTGGTGCTGCGGCAAATATGGCAGTAGCCGTTGATTTTTGTTTGGCGACTGATAAGGCAAAATTCATTCAAGCCTTTGTTGGAGTTGGATTGGCGCCAGACGCTGGTGGAATTCATCTCTTGAGTCGTAGTATCGGGGTAACACGAGCAGCACAACTTGCCATGACAGGAGAAGCCTTGACTGCGGAAAAAGCGCTAGAATGGGGCGTGGTATACCGTGTTTGTGAAGCTGATAAATTAGAAAAAACAAGAGAACAGGTTCTAAAAAAACTCAGACGCGGTTCAGCAAACTCATACGCAGCGATTAAAAAGTTGGTTTGGGAAAGTCAATTTAAGGATTGGCAGAATTATGCCGATTTGGAATTGAAACTACAAGAATCGTTATCTTTAACGGAAGATTTTAAAGAAGGGGTTCGAGCGCATTCTGAAAGAAGAAGACCAAAATTTTCAGGAAAATAAAAAAATACTTGCACAATTTTTTGAAGTTTGTTATACTTCTTTTATCAAATGTTTTGATAATGAAAGTTTTTTCTAAAGAGGAGGGATGAGAATTGGATTACCAACAAGTCAATGATTATTTAACATCCATTTTTAATAATGTCCTTGTGATCGAGGAGGTTAGCTTGAGAGGTAGTCGCTTCAAAGACATCTCCATCAAAGAAATGCACACGATTGATGTGATTGGTAAGTTTCCTGAGGCAACGCCTAGCAAGGTTTCCAAAGAACTGATGGTAACCTTAGGGACAGTTACGACGAGCTTGAATAACCTAGAAAGAAAGGGTTATATTGAGCGTATTCGTTCAGACCAAGATCGTCGTGTGGTTTATCTGCATTTGACAAAGAAAGGTCGTCTAGTTCACCGCCTTCATAAACGTTTCCACAAGGCCATGGTCGAAAAAATTATTGATGGCATGAGTCCCGAGGAAAAAGAAGTCATGGACAGAGGCTTAAGGAACCTTTATCAATTTTTGGAGGATTTGAAATAATGGCTTTTGCAAAAATAAGCCAGGTTGCTCATTATGTACCAGAGCAAGTGGTCACCAATCAAGACTTGGCCCAAATCATGGATACAAGCGATGAGTGGATTTCAAGTCGGACAGGAATTAAACAGAGACATATCTCAAAAACGGAGTCCACAAGTGACTTGGCGACAGAAGTTGCCAAGAACTTGCTGGCTAAAGGGAGCATAGAGGCTGAGCAGATTGATTTTATCATTGTAGCGACGATTACTCCAGATTCGATGATGCCTTCTACGGCAGCTCGGGTTCAGGCCAATATCGGAGCTAATAGAGCTTTCGCCTTTGATTTGACAGCAGCTTGCAGTGGCTTTGTATTCGCTCTCTCAACTGCTGAAAAGTTTTTAAGCTCTGGACAGTTCAAGAAAGGGATTGTGATCGGGGCTGAGACCTTATCCAAGGCGGTTGACTGGTCGGATCGTTCGACAGCTGTTCTCTTTGGAGATGGTGCAGGTGGGGTTCTCTTGGAAGCGAGTGAAACACGGCACTTCCTCGTGGAAAGTCTCTATACGGATGGTTCTCGGAGCGAGTGTTTGACCTATGGTCAAACGGCTTTGACTTCGCCCTTCTCGGATCAAGAAGCAGTCCCTGCTTTTCTGAAGATGGATGGACGAGCAGTTTTTGATTTTGCAAATCGAGATGTTGCTAAATCAATCAAAGAGACCATTGAAAATGGTCCAATCGCAGCATCGGAATTGGATTATCTCTTGCTTCATCAGGCAAATATCCGCATTTTGGATAAGATGGCTAAGAAAATCGGTGTAGACCGAGACAAGCTTCCCGCCAATATGATGGAGTATGGAAATACCAGTGCAGCAAGTATTCCGATTTTGCTCTCAGAGTGTGTGGAGAATGGCATGATTCGTTTAGATGGTAGCCAGACGATTCTCCTATCAGGCTTCGGTGGAGGTTTGACATGGGGCACACTCATTCTTACAATCTAGGTAATCATGTGGTAAACACATAGTTATAAATTTTTTATATTTTAAAGGAGTCCTATCATGGCAGTATTTGAAAAAGTACAAGAAATTATCGTTGAAGAACTTGGAAAAGATGCATCAGAAGTAACACTTGAATCTACTTTTGATGATTTGGATGCAGATTCATTGGACTTGTTCCAAGTAATCTCTGAAATCGAAGATGCCTTTGATATTCAAATTGAAGCAGAAGATAACTTGAAAACAGTTGGTGACTTGGTTGCCTACGTTGAAGAGCAAACAAAATAATTAACATATTACTAGAAGGAGTAGGGGAAACCCACTCCCTCTTGTTTAGGTAATAGTTTGAAACTCAAACGATAAGCTCATCGAACTATTACGTAAGCAAGGAATGATGGAGGCACTATGAAAACACGTATTACAGAATTATTGAACATTGATTATCCTATTTTTCAAGGAGGAATGGCCTGGGTTGCTGATGGTGACTTGGCTGGTGCAGTATCAAAAGCTGGTGGTCTAGGGATTATCGGTGGTGGAAATGCACCTAAAGAGGTCGTAAAGGCTAATATCGATAAAATCAAATCACTTACGGATAAACCTTTTGGTGTCAACATCATGCTCTTGTCACCTTTTGTAGAAGACATCGTTGATCTCGTGATTGAAGAAGGGGTCAAGGTGGTTACAACTGGTGCTGGAAATCCAAGTAAATACATGACTCGTTTCCATGATGCAGGAATTACAGTTATTCCTGTTGTTCCAAGTGTTGCTTTGGCAAAACGCATGGAAAAAATTGGTGCAGATGCAGTTATTGCAGAAGGAATGGAAGCCGGTGGGCATATTGGGAAATTAACAACGATGACCTTGGTTCGTCAAGTGGCTGCAGCTGTCTCAATTCCAGTTATTGCAGCTGGAGGAATTGCGGACGGTGAGGGTGTCGCTGCAGGCTTTATGCTTGGTGCTGAGGCTGTTCAAGTCGGTACGCGTTTCGTAGTAGCTAAGGAATCTAACGCCCATCCAAAATATAAAGAAAAAATCTTAAAGGCGCGTGATATCGATACGACTATTTCAGCTCAACACTTTGGTCATGCTGTTCGTGCCATTAAAAACCAGTTAACACGTGACTTTGAGCAGGCTGAAAAAGATGCCTTTAAACAAGAAAACCCAGATTTAGAAATATTTGAGCAAATGGGAGCTGGTGCTCTAGCTAAAGCCGTTGTTCATGGAGATGTAGAAGGTGGATCTGTAATGGCAGGTCAGATTGCTGGTTTGGTCTCTAAAGAAGAAACTGTCGAAGAAATCCTAAAAGATCTATACTATGGTGCAGCCAAGAAAATTCAAGAGGAAGCCTCTCGTTGGGTAGGAGTTGTAAGAAATGACTAAAACAGCCTTTCTATTTGCCGGTCAAGGTGCTCAGTATCTAGGGATGGGGCGTGATCTCTATGATCGCTATCCTATCGTCAAGGAAACCATTGACCAAGCCAGTCAGGTTTTGGGTTATGACCTTCGTGACTTGATTGATAAGGAAGAAACCAAGTTAAACCAGACTCGCTATACGCAACCAGCAATTTTAGCGACCTCGGTTGCCATCTACCGTCTATTGAAAGAAAAGGGCTATCAGCCAGATATGGTAGCAGGATTGTCTCTTGGGGAATATTCTGCTCTTGTAGCAAGTGGTGCCTTGGATTTTGAAGAGGCAGTTGCCTTGGTTGCTAAGCGCGGAGCTTACATGGAAGAGGCTGCGCCAGCTGGTTCTGGTAAAATGGTAGCCGTCCTCAATACTCCAGTAGATGTGATAGAGGAAGCTTGCAAAACTGCTTCTGAAGTTGGAGTAGTGACTCCAGCCAACTACAACACCCCAAGCCAAATCGTTATCGGTGGTGAGGTGGCTGCAGTTGACCGCGCAGTTGAACTCTTGCAGGAAGCAGGAGTCAAACGGTTGATTCCTTTAAATGTATCTGGTCCTTTCCATACAGCTCTTCTTGAGCAAGCCAGTCAGCAACTAGCTGGGGCTCTTGAGGGGATTAGATTCTCAGACTTTAACTGTCCTCTAGTAGGTAATACTGAAGCTGCAATCATGGAAAAAGACCGAATCCAAGAGCTCTTGACGCGTCAGGTGAAAGAACCTGTTCGTTTCTATGAGAGTATCGCAGTGATGCAAGATGCTGGTGTGACCAACTTCATTGAAATCGGTCCGGGGAAAGTCCTGTCAGGCTTTGTCAAAAAGATTGATAAAACAGCTCAACTAGCCAATGTCGAAGATTTGGCAAGTTTGTATGCTCTACTAGGAAACTAGTGATCCCTTCTCCCACAAAATACAACAGGAAACAGGAGAACAGAATGCAACTAAAAAATAAAAATATCTTTGTTACAGGTTCAAGTCGGGGTATTGGGCTTGCCATTGCTCACAAATTTGCTCAACTGGGTGCCAATGTAGTCTTGAATAGTCGCGGAGCAATCTCAGAAGAATTGCTGGCTGAGTTTTCAAACTACGGTGTCAAAGTGGTACCGATCTTGGGTGATGTTTCAGACTTTTCAGATGCCAAACGTATGGTAGATCAAGCGATTGCAGAACTCGGTTCCGTCGATGTCTTGGTCAACAATGCTGGGATCACTCAAGATACGCTCATGCTTAAGATGACCGAGGAAGACTTTGAAAAAGTGATTAAGATCAACTTGACAGGGGCCTTTAACATGACTCAAGCAGTCTTGAAACAGATGATTAAGGCGCGTGAAGGTGCGATTATCAATATGTCCAGTGTGGTTGGTCTGATGGGAAATATCGGACAAGCCAACTATGCGGCTTCCAAGGCTGGTTTGATTGGTTTCACTAAGTCAGTTGCACGTGAAGTAGCCAATCGCAATGTACGTGTAAATGCTCTTGCGCCAGGAATGATCGAGTCAGATATGACTGCCGTTTTGTCTGATAAGGTCAAGGAAGCAACACTTGCGCAAATCCCTATGAAACAGTTTGGCCAGGCGGACCATATCGCGGACGCCACGGTCTTTTTAGCCCAACAAGATTATTTGACTGGACAAGTTCTCGCTGTTGATGGCGGACTTAGCATGTAAAAAAATAAGGAAAGATATAGGTAAGACAGATGAAACTAAATCGAGTTGTAGTAACAGGTTACGGATTGACCTCTCCTATCGGAAATACTCCAGAAGAATTTTGGAACAGTTTGCAAACTGGAAAAATTGGAATTGGAGAAATTACTAAATTTGACCACAGCGAATTTGCTGTACACAATGCAGCAGAAATTCAAGATTTCCCATTTGATAAATACTTTGTCAAAAAAGATACCAACCGTTTTGATAACTATTCTTTGTATGCCTTGTATGCAGCTCAAGAAGCGGTTACTAATGCAAATCTTGATGTAGAAGCAATCGATAAAGATCGTTTTGGTGTCATCGTTGCTTCAGGTATTGGAGGTATCAAAGAAATCGAAGATCAGGTTATCCGTCTTCATGAAAAAGGTCCAAAACGCGTTAAACCAATGACCCTTCCAAAAGCCTTGCCAAATATGGCTTCAGGAAATGTTGCTATGCGCTTTGGAGCAAACGGTATCTGTAAATCAATCAATACAGCCTGTGCCTCATCAAATGATGCCATTGGGGATGCCTTCCGCTCTATCAAGTTTGGTTTCCAAGATGTCATGTTAGTTGGTGGATCAGAATCATCTATCACTCCTTTTGCTATCGCTGGTTTCCAAGCTTTGACTGCCCTATCAACTACAGAAGATCCAACTCGTGCTTCTATTCCATTTGACAAAGATCGTAACGGTTTTGTCATGGGAGAAGGTTCTGGGATGTTGGTTCTCGAGAGTCTTGAACACGCTGAAAAACGTGGAGCAACCATCTTGGCTGAAGTAGTTGGTTATGGGAATACCTGTGATGCTTACCATATGACTTCACCTCATCCAGAAGGTCAAGGCGCGATTAAGGCGATTAAACTGGCTTTGGAAGAGGCAGAAATTTCTCCTGATCAAGTAGCATATGTCAATGCCCACGGAACTTCAACTCCTGCTAATGAAAAAGGAGAAAGTGGTGCGATCGTAGCTGTTCTTGGTAAAGAAGTACCTGTATCTTCAACCAAGTCCTTTACAGGACACTTGCTTGGTGCTGCAGGAGCGGTAGAGGCGATTGCTACCATCGAAGCCATGCGTCATAATTTTGTACCAATGACAGCTGGGACAAGCGAGTTGTCAGACTATATCGAAGCGAATGTCGTTTATGGACAAGGCTTGGAGCAAGAAATTCCTTATGCCATTTCAAATACTTTTGGATTTGGTGGACACAATGCGGTTCTTGCTTTCAAACGTTGGGAGAATAAATAATTATGAATTTAAATGAGATCAAGGACTTGATGGCTCAATTTGACCAATCAAGTTTGAGAGAATTTTCTTATAAAAACGGAACGGATGAATTGCAATTTAGCAAGAATGAAGCTAGAATGGCTTCTGAAGCGCCTGCTCAAGTTGCTCCAGCACCAACTGCGGTAGCTACAAGTCCAGTAGTTTCTGCCCCTTCAACTCCAGTAGAAAGTGTATTGGAAGAAGCTCCAGCGCCTGCTGAACCGACGGTTGCTCCAGAGGGTGATATCGTTGAAAGCCCACTTGTAGGGGTAGCATACTTGGCTGCTGGACCAGACAAACCTGCCTTTGTAACGGTTGGTGACAGTGTAAAAAAAGGTCAGACTTTGGTGATCATCGAAGCCATGAAAGTCATGAATGAAATTCCGGCACCTAAGGATGGTGTGATAACTGAAATTCTTGTTTCTAACGAAGAAATGGTTGAGTTTGGTAAAGGATTGGTACGTATCAAATGATCGATATTCAAGGAATCAAAGAGGCGCTACCCCATCGCTACCCCATGCTCCTAGTGGATCGAGTCTTGGAAGTGAGCGAAGATACTATTGTTGCCATTAAAAATGTCACTATCAACGAACCTTTCTTTAATGGTCATTTTCCTCAATACCCAGTTATGCCAGGTGTCCTTATTATGGAAGCCTTGGCACAGACTGCGGGTGTCTTGGAATTGTCCAAGCCTGAAAACAAAGGGAAACTAGTCTTCTACGCTGGCATGGACAAGGTCAAGTTTAAGAAGCAAGTTGTACCAGGTGATCAATTAGTCATGACGGCTACCTTTGTGAAACGTCGTGGTACGATTGCTGTGGTTGAAGCAAAGGCTGAAGTGGATGGCAAGCTTGCAGCGAGTGGTACTCTTACCTTTGCAATTGGAAACTAAGGAGGTTCTCCATGTTTCGTAAAATTTTGATTGCCAACCGTGGTGAGATTGCGGTTCGCATTATTCGAGCTGCGCGTGAATTGGGCATTGCGACTGTAGCAGTCTATTCAACTGCTGATAAGGAAGCTCTTCACACACTCCTAGCGGATGAAGCTATCTGTATCGGACCTGGTAAGGCGACAGAGTCTTATCTCAATATCAATGCGATTTTATCTGCAGCAGTTTTGACAGAAGCAGAAGCCATTCACCCAGGTTTTGGTTTTCTTAGCGAAAACTCTAAGTTTGCCACTATGTGTGACGAAGTGGGAATCAAGTTCATCGGTCCTTCTGGAGCTGTGATGGATACCATGGGAGATAAGATCAATGCGCGTGAGCAAATGATCAAGGCTGGGGTTCCAGTTATCCCAGGATCTGATGGTGAAGTTCACACGGCTGAAGAGGCCCTTGCAGTTGCAGAAAAAATTGGCTATCCTGTCATGCTTAAGGCATCGGCAGGTGGTGGTGGAAAAGGGATTCGTAAGGTTGAAAAGGCAGAAGACTTGGTCGCAGCCTTTGAGACAGCATCCAGTGAAGCCAAGGCCAACTTTGGAAATGGCGCTATGTATCTTGAGCGTGTGATTTATCCAGCTCGCCATATCGAGGTCCAAATCCTTGCTGACCAAGAGGGACATGTTGTCCATCTTGGTGAACGGGATTGTTCACTCCAACGGAATAACCAAAAGGTCTTAGAAGAAAGCCCATCCATTGCGATTGGCAAAACCCTTCGTAATGAAATTGGTTCTGCAGCTGTTCGAGCAGCGGAGTCTGTTGGCTATGAAAATGCAGGGACGATTGAATTTCTTCTCGATGAAGCGAGTGGCAATTTTTACTTCATGGAAATGAATACTCGTGTGCAAGTTGAACACCCAGTCACAGAGTTTGTTTCAGGTGTGGATATCGTCAAGGAGCAGATTCGCATTGCTGCCGGGCAACCTTTACCTTTCAAACAAGAAGATATCGTCCTACGTGGTCATGCTATCGAGTGTCGGATCAATGCAGAAAATCCAGCATTTAACTTTGCTCCAAGCCCAGGTAAAATTACCAATCTCTATCTACCAAGTGGTGGAGTTGGCTTGCGCGTGGACTCAGCAGTTTATCCAGGTTATACCATTCCCCCTTACTATGATAGTATGATTGCCAAAATCATTGTTCATGGGGAGAATCGTTTTGACGCTCTTATGAAGATGCAACGGGCACTTTATGAGCTTGAGATTGAAGGAGTACAAACCAATGCGGATTTCCAGCTGGATCTAATTTCAGACCGTCGGGTTATCGCTGGTGATTACGATACTTCCTTCCTGATGGAAACTTTCTTGCCACATTACCAAGAAAAAGAATAGACTTTCAAAGAGTATGAGAACTAAAAGGGGGATTTATGGCTCTATTTAGTAAAAAGGATAAGTATATTCGGATCAATCCTAATCGATCCGTAAGGCAGGCACCACAAGCCAAGCCGGAGGTGCCTGATGAACTCTTCTCTAAGTGTCCTGGATGTAAACACACCATTTATCAAAAGGATCTTGGGAGTGAGCGTATTTGTCCCCATTGTAGCTATACTTTCCGTATTTCAGCCCAAGAGCGCTTGGCTCTAACAGTTGATTCTGATAGCTTTGTGGAGATGTTTACAGGAATTGAAACTCAAGATCCCTTGAATTTTCCTGGTTACCAGAAAAAACTGGCTAGCATGCGTGAAAAAACAGGACTGGATGAAGCTGTCCTGACTGGTACAGCTAGCATCAAGGGGCAAAAAGTTGCTCTTGGGATCATGGATTCAAACTTTATCATGGCTTCTATGGGAACCGTTGTGGGTGAAAAAATCACGCGCTTGTTTGAATATGCGACAGTTGAAAAGTTGCCAGTTGTACTTTTTACAGCTTCTGGTGGAGCCCGTATGCAAGAAGGAATCATGAGCTTGATGCAGATGGCTAAGATTTCTGCGGCGGTTCAACGTCATTCCAAAGCAGGGCTTTTTTACCTGACGATTTTGACGGATCCGACAACAGGTGGGGTGACCGCTTCTTTTGCTATGGAAGGTGATATTATCCTAGCGGAGCCACAGAGTTTGGTTGGTTTTGCTGGACGTCGTGTTATCGAAAATACAGTTCGAGAGACCTTGCCGGATGACTTCCAAAAGGCAGAATTTTTGCTGGAACATGGATTTGTTGATGCAATTGTCAAACGGAGAGAACTACCAGAAACAATTGCTAAATTAGTGAGATTGCATGGAGGAAGTCGCGGATGAATATTGCAAAAATAGTCAGAGAGGCACGCGAGCAGAGTCGTTTGACCGCACTTGATTTTGCCAATGGAATTTTTGACGAGTTTATCGAATTGCATGGAGACCGCTCTTTCCGCGATGATGGTGCGGTTATCGGTGGAATTGGCTGGTTAGGTGAACAAGCAGTAACTGTCGTTGGTATCCAAAAGGGAAAAAGTCTTCATGATAACCTCAAACGGAATTTCGGGCAACCTCATCCAGAAGGCTATCGTAAGGCCTTGCGCCTGATGAAACAGGCAGAAAAGTTTGGCCGTCCAGTTGTGACCTTTATCAATACGGCGGGTGCTTACCCAGGTGTTGGAGCGGAGGAACGTGGACAAGGGGAAGCAATCGCTCGAAACCTGATGGAAATGAGCGACCTCAAGGTTCCAATCATCGCGATTATTATCGGTGAAGGAGGGTCTGGAGGTGCCTTAGCCCTAGCCGTTGCTGACCGTGTCTGGATGCTGGAAAATTCGATCTATGCCGTGCTCAGTCCAGAAGGCTTTGCCTCTATCCTTTGGAAGGATGGAAGTCGGGCTATGGAAGCGGCAGAGTTGATGAAAATCACTTCACACGAACTCCTAGAAATGGGAATCGTGGACAAGGTAATCTCAGAGGCAGGGCTCTCAAGTAAAGAAATGCTAGAATGCGTTAAAAATGAATTGCGAGCAGAACTTGACCGCTTGCAAGACTTAGCCTTGGAACAGCTCCTAGAAGAACGTTACCAACGGTTTAGAAAATATTAAAACGAAGGCTAGAACTGAGTAAAGGTTCTAGCATTTTTTTCTAGAGAACATACATTTCAGGACGAAAAATTGACAATTGGGGAGATGGACAGTAAAATAGACAAAAAAGATGTATACTGTAGATGTAAGCTTACAAAAATTTATTTTAAGGAGGTACTTGATATGACAGGTACAGAAACATTTACAGTTCTTTCGTCTGAAGACTTAGATCAAGTTTCAGGTGGTGGCATGATTTGGTTGGTTGATGATTATTATTGGAGTTGGCCTTATGCTTATAGCATTGCAACTGATTCGAGTACAATACGTACTAGAATGACTGGTTATGGTAACGGAATTATACCTTAATAGTCTAATAATTTAAAGGAGTGAGTATGAAAAAACTAGGGCATTTGGGAGTCTTTACATCACTGGTATTTCTATCGGTTTATCTACCAGAGTTAGGGATTATACATCTAACTAAGTTTTTAGGATGGGGGATAGATGGCTATTCTATCTTTTTAACAGTTGAAGTAATAGCTCTTTTGCTATTATTTATCTACTGGCTCAAAAAGAAAGAGATGCTCTATATTTTTGAAAAAAAGGGTTCAAAGAAGTTAAGATTCTTTTACCTTGTAGTTGGTCTAGTGGCTACTTATTTTGATCGTCAATTGGTGGATGCTTTTCAGTTACAGTTTCATCACCTAATTGATAATAAGTATATCTTTCAAGACCTTCTTTCGATCCTATATTCCAATGGGCAACCAACTTTTCTATCAACTGTTCTCAGTTTTAGTTTAACAGTAGTCGTCGGACCTATATTGGAGGAACTGATTTATAGAGGGTACTTTATGAACACCTTCTTTCCCCAGTCCAAGTACTATCTGGATGTTATCCTATCTGCTCTTATCTTTGGACTTAGTCATTTAATCCTAACTCACCGAGATCCTATCAGTTTGATTATTTATAGTTTAGGCGGTCTCTTCTATGCCCTTGTCTACCGTTGGACAAAGAACTTAAAAATTACCATCCTGTGCCATAGTTTTTTCAACTTTCTTATTTATGCAAAGCCCATCTGGATTTTTGTTTATAATTTTATCTATTACCACTTTTTTAGATAGTGGAAGGCAAAGAAAAAAGTGTTTGATATCTGTCAAACACTTTTTTCTGTTTACTGTTCTTCTGTTACAAACTGGCTGAGCAGTCCATTGATAAAACGGGCAGATTTTTGATCTGAGAAGACCTTTGCAAGCTCGATAGCTTCGTTAACAGCAACCAGCTGAGGGGTGTCAAATGAAGTGATTTCAAAGACTCCTAAGCGAAGGAGGTTTCTCTCCACAAGTGTTAAACGCTCGATGGTCCAACCTGCTTTTAAATGCTGTGTGATTTGCTTGTCAAGTTCTTCCTTTTTAGCTTGAACACCAGAAACGAGCTCTGTCAAAAAGGCTGGAAGTTGCACATCAGTATCTTCACGATTGTGTGTATAGGCGAAACGACAAGCAGTCTCGGTGTCTGTACCGAACTCAAGACTCATGAGAGCTTGAAAGGCACACTTACGGAGCTCACGCCTAGATTCTAATAGTGGACTAGTCATTGAGGAAGTCCTCATCAAACAAGTCTTTCAAGTCAGGTTTTGGTGTCTTATCTGGGACGATACCTGTAACATGGATATTAACAACATCCAATTCCACATCAGCCATATTGTAAACAGCATCTTTGACAGCTTTTTGAATAGTCATAGCGACTTTTGGTACCTTTACCCCATACTCAAGATAAAGGTAGATGTCCACTGTTAGTTTCTCATCAACATTTCGTAGATAAACACCGCGACCAAGAGAAAGTTTTGAAAGGGTGTCAGATACTGATTTGTTTGAAAAAGAGTGAACACCCTCTACTTTTGCAGTAGCAATAGCAATGATTTTTTCAAGTACACGTGGGGCGATAACGATTTCGCCAAGTTGTTCTTCAATTCCCATAGAATGACCTCTTTCTAGAGATTAGGCACGAGAAACGTAAGTTCCTTCTGCAGTGTTGATAACGAGTTTTTGTCCTGCTTCGATGAAGTCTGGAACGTTTACGACAAGTCCAGTTTCCATCGTTGCTGGCTTACCAGAACCTGTAACAGTAGCACCTTTGATAGATGGTTGAGTTTCTGCAACTGTCAATTCAACAGTAGTAGGAACGGTGACACCAATCACTTCAGTTCCGTAGAATTGGATTTTCACTTCTGAGTTTTCAAGGATGTAAAGCAATTCGTTTTCAACGTTGACTACAGGAATTTCGTATTGGTCGTAAGTTTCTGTATTCATGAAGTAAGCTGTGTCATCCATTTTGTACAAGTATTGAGCTGGGACAGTCTCGATGATGGCTTGTTCAAATTTTTCCTCTGGACGGTAGCTTGTGTCAAATGTAGAACCAGTACGGACATCACGCAATTTCATACGCATGATGGTGTTTCCTTTACCTGGTTTGTGGTGGCTAGCTTCCAAAACGCGGATCAATTTTCCGTCAGCTGTTTCAAAGGTCATACCAGCTTTTAATTTACTTGCTTCAATCATGTTTTTACCTCTTTAATAAATATTATTACTCTTCATTTTACCATAAAATACTCTGGAAATAAAGCCAAAATAGTTATTGGGAGTTGGTAGAGAAGAAAAAACCAACCTTAGGGCTGGTTTTGTTCTGTCTAGTTTTCTTTCAACTTCGCCAGTTCCTGGGCAAGCAGTTTAAGGGCAACTTGTGGGTTGGCTTGGCCTTTGGTTGCTTTCATAAGGAATCCTGTGAAAGCCTTGTCTGCGTTACGTTTACCTGACTTGAAGTCGGCGACAGCGGCTTCGTTATCGGCAAAGACTTGGTGGATGATTGGAATCAAGATAGCTGGATCTGAGATTTGCACCAAGCCTGCTTTTTCCACGTATTCACGCGCTCCACCACCGTTTTTAGCCAAATGGACAAAGACTTTCTTGGCAATCTTAGAAGAGATAGTGCCGTCTTCGATGATGGCAATCATTTCAACCAAGTTTTCTGGTGTTAACTCGATTTGTTCCAGTGTTTTGCCTTCGGCGTTCAAGAATTGAGCGACTTCACCTTGGAGCCAGTTTGAGACTTGCTTGGCATCGCCACCGAGGGCCACAGCTTTCTCAAAGAAGTCAGAAGTGATTTTGTTTGCCGTCAACTGGCTGGCGTCGTAGTCTGACAAGCCAAGGTCGGCAACATAGCGCGCACGTCTTTCTTTTGGAAACTCTGGTAACTCTGTACGCATCTCCTCAATCCACTCGTCTGAGATTTCAAAAAGTGGTAGGTCTGGTTCTGGGAAGTAGCGGTAGTCTGCAGCACCTTCCTTGACACGCATGAGGATGGTTGCCTTGTTAGCTTCATCGTAACGGCGTGTTTCTTGGCGGATTTGACCACCTGAGCGAAGGATTTCAGCTTGACGTTGGACTTCGTATTCAAGACCTTTACGGACATTGGAGAAGGAATTGAGGTTTTTCAACTCAGTCTTGGTACCGAATTTCTCTTGACCATAAGGACGAAGGGAGATGTTGGCATCCACACGCATAGAACCTTCTTCCATCTTAACGTCAGAAATGCCAGCGTACTGGATAACTTCCTTGAGGGCTGTCAGATAAGCGTAGGCTTCTTCAGGAGAACGCATGTCCGCTTCAGATACAATCTCAATCAAGGGCACCCCTTGGCGGTTGAGGTCAACATAAGAGTAGCCATCTGTACCGTGGGTGTTTTTACCTGCATCTTCTTCCAAGTGAGCGCGTTCGATACCGATTTTCTTGGTCGTACCGTCTTCTAGCTCGACTTCAATCCAGCCGTTGTAGCCGATTGGCTCATCAAATTGAGAAATTTGGTAGGCTTTGGGATTATCAGGATAGAAGTAGTTCTTGCGGTCAAAGTGCATCTTTTTGTGGATGTCCATGTTGAGGGCAAGAGCTGCTTTGATACCGGCATCAACAACACCTTTATTGAGAACTGGCAGAACACCTGGGAAAGACCAGTCAATCACGTTAGTGTTAGCGTTTTGGTCATTTCCGAAGTGGGCAGAAGTAGGTGAAAAGATTTTTGAATTGGTGTTGAGCTCTACGTGGACTTCAAGTCCAATGACTGTTTCAAAGTTCATTAGTTGTCACCTCCAAAAATCACGGGTTGTTGTTTGTGGTAGTCTGTTGTCGCTTCAAAAGCAGCAGCAGCTTGGTAAATGGTCTCTTCTGAGTATTTAGGACCAATCAATTGGAGACCGACAGGAAGACCTTGAGCAAATCCAGCAGGAATCGAAATTCCTGGAAGACCCGCCAAGTTGACAGGGATGGTCAAAAGGTCAGCCAAGTACATGGCAACTGGTTCATGGTTGAGTGAGTCCAAGTCATAAGCAACACTTGGAGCAGTTGGACCCAAAATCAAGTCATAATCCGCAAAGACTTTTTCGAAATCTTGGATGATGAGGGTACGGACCTGTCCAGCCTTCTTGTAGTAGGCATCATAGTAACCTGATGAAAGACTGAAAGTACCCAGCATGATACGGCGTTTCACTTCTTCACCGAAACCTTGGCTACGGCTGTTTACATAGATTTCATCAAGGTTAGTCGCATCTTCTGCGCGGTAGCCATAACGAATGCCATCAAAACGTTGCAAGTTTGATGAAGCTTCTGATGAAGCGATGATGTAGTAGACTGCCACACCGTATTTAGAGTGGGGAAGACTCACTTCTTCGACGATAGCACCAAGTTTTTCAAAGTGTTTGGCTGCATTCAGAATGGTTTCTTTAACCTCTGGGTCAATTCCTTCACCGAGGTATTCCTTAGGCAAAGCGATTTTCATGCCCTTGATGTCTTGACCAATTTTTGAAGTAAAGTCGGCAATGCGGACAGGAGCAGAAGTAGAGTCTTTAGCATCTTCGCTGGCAATCGCGTTGAGCAAGAGGGCATTTTCCTTAACAGTTGGTGCGAAAGGTCCAATCTGGTCTAGCGAGCTACCAAAGGCAATGAGACCGAAACGAGAAACCGTTCCGTAGGTTGGTTTGAGACCAACAATTCCATTGAAGGCAGCGGGTTGGCGGATAGAACCACCAGTATCAGAACCAAGTGACAAGCGGACTTGACCAGAAGCTACAGCTGCAGCAGAACCACTGGATGAACCACCAGGAACCTTGGTCTGGTCCCAAGCATTTTTAGTGGCACCATAGTGAGAAGTTTCACCTGATCCACCCATGGCAAACTCGTCCATGTTGGTTTTTCCAACGACAATCATGCCCTTGGATTTTGCATTGGCAACGGCTGTCGCATCAAAGATAGGCTCGTAGTTGTAGAGCATTTTTGAGGCTGCAGTTGTTAGGATGCCGTCTGTAGAGATATTATCTTTAACAGCCAGCGGAATTCCTGAAAGAACATTGTCCGCGTCAATTCCAGTTTCATCAATGGCTTTGGCTTGAGCAAGAGCCTGCTCTTCAGCGATGGTAACAAAAGCGTTGATAGCTGTCTCGCGAGACTTGATATCTTCAAGCGTTGCTTGCGTCAATTCAGTTGCTGAAATCTCCTTAGAGACAAGGAGATTGTGCAACTCTTCAATAGTTTTATGATTAAAAGTCATTAGTCATCTCCTCCATCGTCTAGGATAGCTGGTACCTTGATATAGTAGTTTTCTTTTTCAGGTACGTTTTTAAACAAGCGATCACGGTCTGTTCCTTCTTCGGCCACATCAGGGCGGAGTACAGTCTTGCGGTCAGCCATGGTCGTAGTAGGTGCGACACCAGTTGTGTCGACTTCGCCCAGCAATTCAACCATGTCAACAATTTTAGACAAGGTTGTCGCAAAGGCGGCAGTTTCTTCTTCAGAGAATCTTAATTTTGAAAGATTGGCAACGTGTGTTACCTCTTCTTGCGTAATTTTCATCTTGCATCCTTTCGTGAAATGATGATTTTTAGTCTGTTCTATTTTACCATATTTTCCTATAAATAAGGGAGCCAAACTGAAAAGAAATGGAAATTGAAAAATCGCTTTTAATTCGCTATAATGGTAAAACTAGAGAATAAAAAAATAAGAGTTAGGATAGAAACATGTTCCATCAATTTATCACCAGAACTCAGACGGTCCCTCCTCCCATTCCGCTTTTTTGGTATGGGGTTATGATGCTTCTTTTAGTGCTTTGTATTTATGGGGCGTTTGCTTATCACAAGAATCCACGCTTTGTCTACTTGTTTAAGGGGATTCAGATCTTCCAGTTATTAGTACTTTATAGTTGGTATGTTGGTTTTGGCATTCCCTTTTCTAATAGCCTTCCTTTTTATCATTGCCGTTTGGCGATGTTTGCGGTGGTTTTCTTGCCAGATAAATGGCGGAGCAAGCAATATTTTGCCCTCTTAGGAGCTAGTGGAGCGGTCTTTGCCCTGGTTTACCCTGTTTTTGACCCCTATGACTTCCCCCATATCACCAGTTTTTCGTTTTTGATTGGGCACTATGCTCTTTTGGTCAACTCCTTGGTCTACTTGATGAATCACTATGACAAGAACTTGCTCAAGAAATATATGATTGTAGCCTATACCTTTATCCTCAATCTCTTTCTAGTTGGGGTTAATCAGGTGACGGGTGGAAATTATGGCCTCTTAAGAGACACACCATTCATCTCGAATGCTCCTCTATGGATAAAGTACCTCCTTGTGTCGGTTATTCTTTCTCTTGCCTTGCTTCTCTTTGATGAAGTATTTAAGAAACGGTGGAAAAAGAGAAATCAAGCGCAATCTGTGCTCTAGCTTGCCTTTTCATCGAATGAGCAATTGAAAAACTCCCTAAAATCCGCTATAATAGGTAAGTTGAAAGGATTGGAATGTTCCGATGTAAAAATATAAAATATAGCAATCACTATTATCCTAAAATAAAAGAAAGAGAAGATATGACTATTCAAGAAGAAATTAAGAAACGCCGTACCTTTGCCATCATCTCCCACCCGGACGCGGGGAAAACAACCATCACTGAGCAGTTGCTCTACTTTGGGGGCGAGATTCGTGAGGCTGGTACTGTAAAAGGGAAGAAAACAGGGACTTTTGCCAAGTCTGACTGGATGGATATCGAGAAACAACGTGGGATTTCGGTCACTTCATCTGTGATGCAATTTGACTACGACGGAAAACGTGTCAATATCCTCGATACGCCAGGGCACGAGGACTTCTCAGAAGATACCTATCGTACCTTGATGGCGGTGGATGCTGCGGTCATGGTCGTGGACTCTGCCAAGGGTATTGAGGCCCAAACCAAGAAATTGTTTGAAGTTGTCAAGCACCGTGGCATTCCCGTCTTTACCTTTATGAATAAGTTGGACCGTGACGGTCGTGAGCCACTGGACCTCTTGCAAGAATTGGAAGAAGTCTTGGGCATTGCTAGTTACCCTATGAATTGGCCAATCGGGATGGGGAAAGCCTTTGAAGGGCTCTATGACCTCTATAACCAACGCTTGGAACTCTATAAAGGAGATGAGCGTTTTGCCAGTCTAGAAGATGGTGAAAAACTCTTTGCTAGCAACCCATTCTACGAGCAAGTCAAAGATGATATTGAACTTCTAAATGAAGCAGGAAATGAGTTTTCAGAGGAAGCTATTCTGGCTGGAGAATTGACACCTGTCTTCTTTGGATCAGCTCTTACTAACTTTGGTGTGCAGACCTTCCTTGAGACCTTCCTCAAGTTTGCTCCAGAACCACATGGCCACAAGAAAACAGATGGCGAAATTGTGGATCCTTATGACAAGGATTTCTCAGGATTTGTTTTTAAAATCCAAGCTAACATGGACCCTCGTCACCGTGACCGCATTGCCTTTGTGCGTATCGTATCAGGTGAATTTGAGCGTGGGATGAGTGTCAACCTACCTCGTACTGGGAAGACTGCCAAGCTTTCTAATGTCACCCAGTTTATGGCGGAAAGTCGTGAAAATGTAACCAATGCCGTGGCTGGAGATATCATCGGGGTTTACGATACAGGTACTTATCAAGTTGGTGATACCTTGACAGTTGGAAAAAACAAGTTTGAGTTTGAACCCCTGCCAACCTTTACTCCTGAAATTTTCATGAAAGTTTCTGCCAAGAATGTCATGAAGCAAAAATCTTTCCACAAGGGGATTGAACAACTAGTGCAAGAAGGAGCCATTCAGCTTTATAAGAACTACCAAACAGGCGAGTACATGCTGGGCGCTGTCGGCCAACTCCAGTTTGAAGTCTTTAAACACCGCATGGAAGGCGAGTATAACGCTGAAGTTGTCATGACTCCAATGGGCAAAAAGACCGTTCGTTGGATCAAGCCAGAGGACCTAGACGAACGCATGTCTTCAAGTCGAAACATCTTGGCCAAAGATCGTTTCGACCAACCTGTTTTCCTCTTTGAAAACGAATTTGCCCTGCGCTGGTTTGCGGACAAGTATCCAGATGTGAAGTTAGAAGAGAAGATGTGATTCAGTAAGTCTACTTGATTGCATAGCAATCTAAGTAGACTACGGCAAGTCCTATTTGACTTGCCTAACTGCCTCACTAACTGAGTTTTACAAATGAAATCGATTTGTAAAACTCAGTGTCGTAATCTAACAATCGGTAACGGGTAGTGAGAGGCCTAGCAACCTGCCTTACTAACTATGTTTGGTAAATGAAATCGATTTGCCAAACTCCGTGTTGTAGTATCATAATCGTTCTAGCAAGAAAATCCTACGGATTCAGGCCATTCGTGGGATTTTTTGTTGTAACGAAGATAAATTAGTGAAAACAATTTAATTCAATAGGCTCTGCGGTCACTTCTTCTGGGATGATTTCGTTGTTCTATTGTCCCAAAATGATATTTCTCCTCAGTTTGGAGTTGGAATTTCCTATCTTCTAGAAAATGTCGTTTAGGTTATGTTGTCAGAGGGAAAGCTACTTGCTTCTTAATTTTTCTATTTGTCCCAATCATAAATATTGAATTGTGGGTATGTTTAGGGTATAATGAGGAGATAAAATTTTTTAGAAAGAAGAATTTCTTTTTTAGGTTAGGAGAGTGGACATGTTTTTTAGACGTCAACGAGGTGAATATAGAGAGACCGACCGCGTCACAAGGTATAAATTAATCAAGTCAGGGAAACATTGGTTGCGGACCTCAACTTCCCTATTTGGTCTGTTTAAAGTTATGCGTGGGGGTGTTGATGCTACGCAGGTAAAAACAGAATTAGTAGAAGATCAGGCAAGTCAAAAATTGACTGCCTTAGATTTGTTGAAAGGTGTAGCAGCAACTGGAACCATTTTGGGAGGTTTTGCGGCCACTCAGACAAGAGTCTACGCTAATGATACTGTTGCAGTTGAAAAGACGGTGGAATCAAAGGATATCTTGGCTACAAGAAATACAGTGGTTCTAGGTGAGACATCAATGAGTGACTCAGAAACTTCTGCTAGCTTGTCAACTTCTGTAAGTGAAAGCACTTCGCTGTCAGAATCTGTGTCTAATAGTTCGTCAGCCAGTGCCTCGGTTAGCACTTCTACTAGTCTTTCGGCCAGCATTTCTAATAGTACGTCATTCAGCGAGTCTGTCAGTGCTTCTGCTAGTGCCAGTCAATCAACAAGTGGATCGAATGTTT
>ERZ772946.29-NODE-29-length-93601-cov-11.1548_pt1 | contig 93601 bp, 91 predicted proteins | sample MGYA00511680_ERZ772946 | MGnify/ENA primary metagenome ERZ772946 (study PRJEB29015, sample SAMEA2737918) | human oral metagenome | biome: human oral; feature: human-associated habitat; material: dental | place: China | collected 2016 ... | reverse complement strand
CCGTAAATCCGATGATGACGATAAGCGTCAGAGTAATCGCGCCGATGATGCTAGGAAGCGCTTCGACGAACATCACGCGGAAGATTATCTGCGTCTTGCTCGCGCCGAAGCTCTTCGCCGCCTCGATCACGCCGCTATCTACCTCCAGCAGAGCGCTTTCGATGAGGCGAGCGATAAAGGGCGCCGAGCCGATAGTAAGCGGGACGATCGCCGCGGTGGTGCCGATGCTAGTGCCGACAAGAAGCTTCGCAATTTGGCGATACGAAATTTCAGATTAAAATTTGCTTACATTCGAACTTAAAATTTTAAGAAATCAAGCAATTTAAATTTAGATTTCTTAAATTCAATTCTATAAAATTTTAGCCTTTGCGGTTACGGATTTTATTTTGAGCTCGTAAATTTTCGTACGCTTTAATGATGCTCTGGAGGCAAATTCCACGCGCGACATGTAGTTTGGGGTGTATTTTTCGCATAGTATCCGTAGAGCATAAATTTTACGCTCGTCATCTTCTACTTCGTTTGCTTCGCAAACGGCGATCGCGCTGCGGTACTCCGTCGTATAAACTCTAGAGCCTAAAGCGGCAGCGTCGTTTGCGATAGATCGGTATTCTTCATCGCTTGGGGTAGGAACGCGGTTATAGCTAACAAAAACCGCCGTTACTGCGCGTCCGTTTTGAAAGAGTTTTGCCTTTGTGCCGGCAGGCGCGCCGTGGATATAAATAATGTCTGCATCGCGCACCGGCGAGATAGGCACGCTAAAAATTTCGCCACTATCGTCTATGCAGCTAAGCGTTGCGTATTCGCTCTCGTCGATGATTTTTAACGCCTCATCTTCGCTTAGCTGCCTATCTCGTCTACGCATTTAGTCCATCTGGTTGCGTAGAAATGCGGGCTCGTCGAGCTCGTCGTAGGTTTCGTCTCCGTTAAAATCGCCGCTACTTACCTTTTGTCTAGAAAAGATAGAATTTCGACCCATGCTCTCTAAAAGCGCCTTCCTGCGATCCGCTACGTTATCGCTGGCGACCTGCTTTTTTTCCTCGATGCTCCTTTCAAAGCCGGTGGCGATGAGAGTAACCTCGACGCGGTTATTTTCCATCTTAGGATCGGTGGTAGTGCCCCAGGTAACGTCAGCATCCTTATCCACGGTATCTTCGATGATATTCATCGCGGATTCGATCTCAAGCAAGGAGCAATCAGGCGACATCTTAAAATGCACTAGCACACCCATAGCGCCGTGGATGGAGGTATTGTCCAAAAGCGGAGATTGGATCGCACTTTTTAGCGCTTCTTCTGCCGCGCCATCACCTTCGCTAACGCCGATACCCATAAGCGCCAAACCGCGGTGCGTCATTACCTTTTTTACGTCGGCATAATCGACGTTGATATCGCTATCGCCAGATTCTAAGATCACGGAGATCATACCGTTTACAGCTTGGAATAGGACATTATCTACGATTTTAAAGGCATCTTTTAGGCCGGTTTTTTTATCGATGATCTTCAATAAATTTTGATTTGGGATAACGATTATGGAATCGCACTCTTTTTTAAGCTCTTCAAGACCCTCTTGTGCTAATCGCATGCGCTTTTTGCCCTCAAAACCGAAAGGGGTAGTAACGACGCCGATAGTTAGCGCTTTTTTCTCTTTCGCAGCTTTTGCAACGATAGGCGCAGCGCCCGTGCCGGTACCACCGCCTAGACCGGAGCCTACGAAAACGATGTCGGAGTAGTCCAAGCGGTCTTTAAGATCGTCATAATTCTCCTCCGCAGCCATCTTAGCAAGCGCAGGATCCATACCGCAGCCAAGGCCCTTGGTGGTGTTTTCGCCTAGTAAAATTCTAGTATTTGCGATCGATTTTTCTAACGCCTGCGCGTCGGTGTTAGCCACCATAAGCTCAACGTCGGTTTTGGTAAATCCTTCGCGGATCATATGATTTATCATGTTGCATCCGCCGCCGCCGACGCCGATAACCTTCATCTTGGCACCGTAGATGCCCTTTCTTTCTTCCATGCTGTATCCTTTCACGAGTATCTCCTTAGCTTAAAATTTAAAACCAATTTTTCATAGACGACCAAATTTTATTGAAAAAATTTTGTCCCTCTTTTTTGGGAAGTTGGATATTTAGATCCTCCTTCTTAGCCGCACCGCTATCCGCTCTGATGCCCTCTTTTTCTATCGCCTTACTGACCTCTTTTTCATAATATTCGTTCACATTTCGTTTCGGAGCCTTGTTTATAACTTCGTCTTTGTAGCGGAGTTTGCCGTTAGAGTCCATCTCGTATGGAGTGAATTCGCCGAAACCATACATGCAAAGTCCTAGTGCGCAAGAATTTGAAATATCATCAGCGATCTCGTGCAAGCCGCCCACGCTTTTTGCTCTTGCAACCCTAACGGAAGTGTTATCAAAAACTATCGCCGCCAAGTCACGCACATCGTCTAGCTTCGCCATACCGCCCGTGATTACGATACCTGCACCTATACGATCTTTATAGCCACTTCTTTCGATCTTGTCGGCTATCATATCGAAGGTCTCTTTAACGCGAGCGAGGATGACCTGAGAGATGATCTCAAGGCTTATGATGTGGTTTTCTGACTCGCTATCTCCTAAAGCAGGCAGCTCGACTTCGCTATTGCCTTGATTAATTAGATCGTTATAGGTAATTTTAATATTTTCCGCATATGGAAGCGGCGTGTGTAGGGCGCGCGATAGATCGTTAGTAACGTTATTGGAGCCAAACATCACAACATCGTTATAACGCAAGGAATTTCCCAGGTGGATGACTATATCACATGTAGCGCCGCCCATATCGATCAGTACGACACCTAGCTCTTTTTCATCCTTACTAAGCGTAGATATGGATGATGCGTAGCCTGAAAGGACGATGTTATCTACCTTTACTCCCGCCATCTCAACGGATTTTTTCAAATTTTTAATTGAGCTTTCTGGCGCGATGACGATATGGGTAGATACCTCTAGGCGCGTGCCGCTCATACCGAGGGGATCCTCGATGTGTTCCTGCTCATCAACTCTGAAATCATACGGAAGCACATGCAAGATTACGCTATCGCTAGGCACATTAGCCTGGGCTTCTGCGACCTGCATAGCGCGCTTGATTTCATCTAGTCCGATCTCATTTTCCATGGTTATGACGCCGCGAGATTTAACGCTTTTAGCATATGAGCCAGAGATCGATATAATGGCTTTATCGTAGCTTCTACCAGCGCCTTTTACTGCTGCTTTTACCGCCTGCTTTATTGAGCCCGCAGCTTGCTCTATGTTTGTTATAACACCCTTTTTGATACCTAAAGTATCGGCTCCACCAACGCCTAAGACCGTAAAAATGCCGTCATTTTTAGCGATTATCGCGCGAATTTTAGTTGAGCCTATATCTAGACCTAAAATATACTCACTCACTGTCTTTACCTTTAAAATATCTTTCGGTTTTATAGCGTTTTTCTAGCATTTTGGTTAGATCGTCTTGCAGATTGGAATTTAATAACGTGGTTATCCTATCAGCTACGATCGTTTTTTCTTTATCTATCTCTTCGCTGTCGCCTAGGCTCTGCTGTGAAATTTTATACACTACGGCTTTGTTATCAAACATCACTATCCCTTCTTTCGCAGGCTTATTAAACATATCGATAAGAAATTTATAAAATTCGTCATCGCTTAGCTTGGTGTTGTTTTTACTACTTAGAGATAAGGTGCCGAAATCTTCGCCTTTGAAATTTTTAAGCGCATCTTGAGCTCTTTTTTCAAGTAGCTCTTTGCGTTTTTTCGCTTCAAATTCTTTGGAAGCCAAAGGCTTAGCCTCATCGAAAGTCATCTGTCTAGGTTGCTCAACGCCGTTTAGTTTAGCAATCAAATATCCGCCTTTGTACTCGAAAGGCTTGACGACATCTCCTGGCTTTGCAACCTCAATCTCAGATATTGGAAAATTGCTAGCCGTAGCAACTATAGTTTCATTAGTATCGAGCTTGCCTTTTTTGATCTCCAGATAATCCTTTGTAGCGTCTTTTTTAACCTGATCCATGCGGTAATCTTTTAAGACATTAGGTTTGGCTTCTGCAAAATCCAATAATTTATCATCCAGGCTTCTATACTCGCCTCTGTGCTCTTCGTAAAATTCACCTAGCTCCGTTTCGTTTACATCCGCATTGCTAGGCGCTACGAAATAGGCCCCTAGATTATATTTTTTCTCTGTCATAAAGTGCGATTTCTCGCCTTCCCAAAATTTCTTTAGCTCGTCGTCGCTAAAAGTGACGTTAGCATCGGCGTAGATTATCTCTGCAGAAACCTTATCCTGCATCAGCTGCGATGCTGCGAATACTTCTACGATCTTAGGGCTAGGCGTTATTTTTAGCGCTTTGCCGAGCTTTTCTAAAGTTAAGACCTTTTGTAGATTGCGCTCAAATTCCTTTTTAGTTAGTCCTGAATTCCTTACGACATTATCGTAAAGTTCTTTACTAAATGCACCGTTTTCCTGAAAATTCGGCGAGTTTAGCACAAATTCCGCCACATCTTTATCACTGGCCTGAACGCCTAAGTCTTTAGCAAAATTTAGAAAATACGCTTCGCCAATTAACTGATCTACTGCGATCTGATCTAGATGCATATTTTTGGCTTGTTCTTGAGTAAATTGCCCATCGCTCATAGCACTCAGCCTGTTGTATAGTTCGGAGTATTTTGTGTTTAGTTCTTGATTGGTTATGGAAATCTGCCCTACTCTAGCAATTGAGCCTGCGCGGTTAGCATTCATATCATATGCGCCCCAGCCGACGAAGCCTGCGCCCACGAAAGCTATCGTGCTTATCCAGATCGTCGGTATAAGCGACTTCTTATGCTTTTGCATCCATTCTATCATCTAAATCCTTAAATAGCTAACTAAAGAAATTTTTTGTTAGTAATTATACAGATAAAACCTTATGTAAGGCTGAAAAATAGGCATTTTTAGCGAATTATAACGCGTTAGTAAACGATTTAGTATACATTAATCTTAGCTTAGCAAAAGCAGCTTTGAACTCATTTCTAAAATCGCTATTTTTTTCGCCATTTGCTGCGCGCTCCTTGCATAGGCAAAAACCCCATAGCCACGAATCACCATTATATCGCTATTTTCATTTATCATATAGTTACAAATTTCGTACGGCGCGCGCTCGTGCCAGTCGTCGTAGTTCTTAGGATCGTAAATTTCAATGCGTTTAAATTTACTCGCCCCAAAGTAATCTCGCGGCAAAATAAAATCATGCTCCAGCGTATATGCGACGAGATATGGTGGTGTCGCGTAGGTTACGAATTTCGCCTCTTTGATATTTTTATAGATATTTATATGTATGTCACTATCGATGCTAGCATCCTGCCAGCGGTAGTCTTTTTTTGAAAATAGCGTTATAAAATCACCCCTATCCAGGCTATCGAAAATCGCGTCTTTTTTGTTGATCAAAAATTGATTTTCTTTAATTTTTGCTGAAATCGAGCCGTGAAAGATCCCAAAAAGCCTATCTCTAAACATCGAAAGCGAAATTTTGCGTAAAATTTCATAATAATACTCGTCCATCTCTCGCCTTTGTAAAAAATTTCGCTATTATATAGGATTAGAAATTTCAAAAGGATAAATTTAAGTGCAAGCTCCACATATTCCCGTTCTTTTTTCGCAAACGATCGCCGCATTTTCGCAGCTTGAAGACGGCTATGTTATCGACTGCACGCTAGGCTACGGAGGGCACAGCGAGGGCATTTTGACCGCTAATCCGCGCCTTAAACTCATCGCTTGCGACAGAGATGCCGAAGCGATAGAATTTTCGCGCGAGCGGCTCAGTAAATTTAAAGATTGCATAGAAATTCACAAAGCAAAATTTAGCGAAATTTTAGAAATTCTGCCCGAGCAAAAGCTCCGCGCAGTTCGCGGGATATTAGCCGACATCGGCGTTTCATCTCTTCAGCTGGATAAAAACTGCCGCGGCTTTTCCACTAAAAGCGACGCGTTGGATATGCGAATGGATGAGAGCGCAGCGCTAGATGCGGCGTATGTCGTAAACAGCTACTCACAAGCTGAACTCGCGCGCATTTTTCGCGAATACGGCGAGCTAACAAATGCTAACGCAATCGCTGCTAAAATAGCTACTGCACGGGCTAACGCACCACTAACAAGCGCCAAAGCTTTGGCAAATTTAATCGGAACGAAGCCCGTTAAGGGGCGCAGCATCAGCACGGCTACGCTAGCATTTCAGGCGATCCGCATCGAGGTAAATAACGAGCTTGGCGAGCTAAAGCGCCTGCTCACGCTCATTGAGCAAAAATCGCGCGATTCAATTCTAACTAATGCAATTGTCGCTATAATTTCATTCCATTCGCTTGAAGACCGCATAGTAAAGGAGCGATTTAGGGCGTGGGAGCGCGATTGCGTCTGCCCTAGCGAGTTTATGCGCTGCGAATGCGGCGGCGGGCATTCGTTAGGCAAAATCCTAACCAAAAGCCCTATAATAGCGGACGCGCAAGAGCTTGCGCAAAACTCGCGAGCAGCGAGCGCAAAGCTAAGAATTTTTTGGCTGAAATAACCGTCTTTGCTTGCTATGAATTTTAAATTTTGACGAAATTTTGTAAAATTTATAGATTTGCAGGCATTAAATTTTAAAATTTTATGGAATTTTAAAATCCAGCTTACAAAGATTCGCTTTAGAATTTATAATATTTTCGGTGTTTTTTTTTGGACACCTAATAGCTAAATCATAAAATTTAACAAAAAGTTTAACGTTGAATTTTACGCTAAATTTAATGTATAATTTTATGAGATTTATTGACTGCTGCATATTTTAAAAACTAAGTGGCAGCATAGATACAAAACAGAGTGAGAGTTAAAATTTGGCGCCTAAAGCAAGCGGCGTAACGTCGAATCTCATTCTTTGCTTTAAAGAAATTTTGTAGGCGAGCCGTTGATTTCATCGCCATTTTAGGCGATAGAGCTTATCTTGCAAATAAATATCTATACTTAACGTTTTAAGTTGTGTAAAAGATGTGATAAAAATTTTAAGCGGTTTTTCAGATTATTTGACAAAATTTTATAAATAGTCAATCTTGGTAAAGTGAGCTCGATTTTTACCCACCAAAGCGAATTTTCGTAAGCCTGTGGTGCAAAAAACGAGCAAAATTAACACGATGCTTCTTTTGAAGCTTCTGCTGCTATACAGTATCGTGAAAAGAGCGAGCAAAATTAACAAAAATAGCCCGCTAAAGTAAAATTTTGATTTTGCTGGCCGAGATAGAATTTGGCGAGTTAAGATAAAATTCCATTTACCGAGGTAAAATTGCAAAGAAGAATTTTGCCCGTAACTTTGACTTTTAAATTTTACCTTAACGGCTCATTGCTGGGTACACGCGAGCTGCGGGCTTCGAGCTGAATTTATCTTGACGCAGGCGCCTTGGCGGCGAGTAAAGATAAGATCGTGGTTTTAAATTTATGGAGATTTTAAATGAACAAATATGAATATTTTGCCGACGACGATGATGGGCACGACTTCGCAGGGACATCCGATCTAGCGGGCATAGAGCTCGCAAAAAGACGAGCTATGGAGGATCTGACGGATGAGGAGCTAGAGGATAAGCTTGCCGCGGATCTTTCCGTAAAACGAAACTACGCGGGCGCAGCGGGCGGTTACGACGATTTTACCGGCTTGGAATTCGAAAGTTCAGACTTCACAAACGCCCAAAACTATCTAAATTCTGAAAGCGGCGGAACAAAATTTAATAAAAACAGCAAAGTAAAATTCAAAGGACGTGGCGACGCAAATCTTTTAGCCAATCGCGGCAGCGAGAAATCCGCAAGCGAGGTAGGCTACAGCAATTTTACAGGTGCCAATTTTGTCGGCAAGGTGGATTACGTGGCGTTTGCAGATGCAAGCTTTACAGGCACGCAAAATCAAAATTACGCGGATCTGGGCGCGCATGATTATGCAAGCCTTGCTGCAGGGCGCGGCTACGGCAGTTTCGCGGGTGCACAAGACGAGCTACTACGTAACTACGATGCCGAGAAAAAAAAGGAGAAAAATCTCACGCTTTATCAGCTTTTAGTAGTTTATCTGCTGATCGGATTTGCGTTTTTGCTGACGGTGCCGGCAATTTACATCCGCAACGAAATTTATTACATCAGCCGCGACATCGCCGCGCTTCGTACCAAGCACGAGGTTTTGCTTGAAGAAAATCGCGCGCTTAACAACGATATCGAATATCTACGCTATAAAAATGAAATTTTAGATCCACAAAGCGTGCAAGAAAATGGGCGCTGATGGGATTTTGCTCGCGGCGTTTGCATTTTTTGCTGCACTAGTGCTTGCCTTACTGATCGCGCTCGTGCTGCAAAACCGCCACATAAGCGATGCAAACTCCGCGCTTAGCGAGCTTTTAAGCGAAAGGCTCACAGCTCAAAGTGCGAGAGCAAGTGCCGAGCTTTTTAAGCTAAATCAAAGCCTAAACGACGGCTTTAACGATAAGCTCTATTATCTTAATAGATCCCTGGGCGAGGGTTTGCAGCGTCAAAATAGCGCGCTTAACGAGAATTTAAGCTCGCTAGATCGTGGCTTTAAGGATATAGCGGAAAATCTAGCGCGAATGAGCGAGCAAAATAAAACTTCACTTCAGGTGCGTGACGAAATCGCAAGGCTAAACGCGATTTTAGGCAACGTCAAGCTGCGTGGCAACTTCGGCGAGTACCGATTAGAGAGAATTTTATCGATGATTTACGGGCAAAACACCGCATTTTATGAGCTGCAAAAGCATCTACCAAACGGCAGGATCGCGGACTGCGCGCTACATATCGCAAAAGAAAAAATTCTTTGCATCGACTCAAAATTTCCACTTCAAAGCTATGAAAAGATCATCGCCGCCTCCGCCTCAAACGACGCCGCAGCGCTTGCTAGTGCGGATAAGCAACTCGCCGCCGATATGAAAAAGCATGCCGCAGATATTGCGGAAAAATACATCATACCACCTCTTAGCACGGAGTTTGCGGTGCTATTCGTGCCGAGTGAGGCGGTTTTCGTCTATGTCTGCGAGAAGCTGCCGCAGGTACTTGAATACTGCGCGCAAATCGGCATTTTTGCGGCATCGCCCACGACGCTGCTGGCGCTTTTAGGCACGATCCGCACCTTCGTAAAAGACGAGGCGCTCGCGCAAAATATCAAATCGGTAAAAGATGAAATTTACGCGCTAAAATCGGACTTTGAGGCGCATGCTAAGTATGCGACGGCGCTTCAAACATACGCAGATAAGCTCGCCGCGCAAGCGGAGCTTTTAAACAAAAATGCAAAATCTCTAAAAGCCCGCTTTGAGCGTTTTAGCGAGCTATGAGGCGAGCAAACCGTCGTGCACAATGCGGCTTGGAGTACTTTAGCAAGCTTATAACGCGGCGGAATTTTGTGCGGCTAGATTATCAGTAAAGGCGCCTTAAGCTCCGCCTCTTATAAAGCTTTAGCTTTTGCATTACAGGCTTGCGCGGCTTTCTAAAATTATCGCGGGCAATTCGGCGTTTATTCGGAGTAAAATTTCAAAAACGGACGCGAATCTCAAAACGGATGCCGTATTTAAAAATACGAAAAGATTAGACGCGCAATCTTACGCGGCGGCAAGATGAAATTTTAAGTTCGACGCGGCGCCAAAACACACAAAATTCTCTTGCGAAATCGTAAAATTCTAAAATTTCTCGACAAAAATCAAAGCCATAGCACTGCAAATTCGCCAAATACCTTCGTGCTAAAAACCCAAAAAATCTCGCTGCTATAGTCTCGAAAAACTGCGCATATGAAAATTCTGCGAGTAAATCGAAATTACCAAGCGCCTCAAAACCGCATACGCAAGCGAAAAAATCGCTGTACCTTAAAGCTACCCTAACGATCTCGTTTTACCGCCTTTATATGCCGCGAAAATCGCGCAGCAGGTCAAAACCGAGTAACAGGATTTTTGAGACCTGATTTTACGATCGATCCAAGCGCCTAGACGCTAATCAAATCCACGCGACGGAATTTTTGAGCAAAATTCCACGGCTTAGCGCCGATTCGATTAATAAATTGCGCGTTCCTTAGCCAATGCGCGAGTATGTGACGTCGTTATACGATTACAGCAAATTTGGCGTGCTAAGCTAAATGCGGGCACAAATAAGCACCGCCGATATACGCCGTGCCGCGACTTTGTATCGCTAGAGCCAAGCGTACGTAATAAATTTTAAATGCTTTTTGTTTCGCATAAAATTTTCAATAGTTTTTAGAGATTTTATAAAATTTTGAGCATTTTGCGCTGCTGCGCCGCGCCACACTTATACCAAATCACGCTCAGTCTGCGCCGCCTATTTATCGGTCGCGCAATTTTCGTTGTAGTAGGCAATGGTGCGCTCGTACTCGTCGTAAGTCTGTATATAATCGTTTGCAACGCTTGGGTTTGCGTATCGATCCTCTACCGCCAAAAGCTTCGCTTCTAGCTCTTTGTAGCGCCCATAAACCTCCGCACAGGCACGATCATGGGCGTCGCCTTGCAAGATTACTGACTTATCAGGACCTGCACTCGCGCAGCCTCCGAGCCCTAAAACGATGGCGCAAAACGCGCCGCATAAAATTAAGCTTTTCAAAATTTTTTCCTTATTCCAAGCAAATAAATTCGGTGTAAAAAGAGGTGTGGTTATAAGCCGAGTTCCGTTACAGCGGTCATTTATCTAGACCGATTTTTGCAAATCGGTTCGAGCGAACGGTTCGAATATAAGACGAAACCACCCGTTCTTGCTGCAGGTTGGGTTTGCATTGCCGCCCGTGTCTCCACGCGCGCGGTGGGCTCTTACCCCGCCCTTTCACCCTTACCGCTTGCGCGGCGGTTTGCTTTCTGTTGTACTTTCCCTAGGGTTACCCCCGGCGTCCGTTAGACGCAACCTTGTCTTATCGCAGCTCGGACTTTCCTCTCCTTGCGGAGCGACCGCACGCCACACCCGAGCGCAATTATAGCTTTTTTGGCTTAAATTTTAGGGCTCGCGGAATTTAAGGAGTGGAATTTTACGCCGAGAGCAAGTATAAACTCCTGCCCCTGCACCATTACCTCCGGAGGATGACGACGATAAAGAAGCTAATAAATTAAATCACATCTTTAACAAAAAAGAGCATAAATTAGATGATTTTTTAAATAAATTTAAAAATAATCAATAACAAGCTTATAATGCTATAATTAAAGAACTTGAAAGAGATATGGCAAATGGTAAGTTGCTAAATAATTTTACTAATGGCTATAAAGTCAATATTAAAGGCTATGAAATTACTGTACGTGGAGTTATAAAAAATGGAAAACCAAAAATCGGAACGATGTTTATCCCTCGATAATTTTACAGATATTGCAAATATCGAAGCTAAAATTATTAAGCTAATAAGTGATGATTTAGGCGATTATGCGCTTTATGAGCAGTTTGAAAATTCAGAAATTACAAAAAGAGAGGTTTCGACAGCCGGATATTATTGCCATTTCGAGTGTAAAAAAATATTAGAAAAAAGCAAAAACAACGGTTTTGTCGGCAATGTAAATTTAATGCTTTCTGGTGAAAATATTGGAGGAGCAATGGTTCTTTTGGAAAATGGAATTTTAAAAATGTTAGAATGCTACTTTTGGGAAGAGAATAATTTTTTTGAAAATATTGTAAACGGGCAATAGTAGATAAAAGACTTAAGCGATTTTAAGCTTAATAATATTTTGCTGGTTATTGACGAAAATAAATTTGGACAATTATAAAAAGGTGAAATTTAGCAAATTTTACCTACGGCCGAGCAGAATAAAATTTTAAATTCTATGGCTTAGACAAAACGGCACGCTTGCTGCGATGAAATTTCACGAAATTTCATAAAATTTCATCGCCGCATAAATTTAAATCCACGTAGTCGGTTTTAATATTTCGCAAAATTCCGCGCGGCGCAGTGCGATTTGACGTGGGGCGCGGCGTGGCGTGAGCCCTATTCTGCAGCGCGGTGCAGTGCGGTGCGCTACGCCGTAGCGTAAATGTGGTGCGAACCATACATACTCTACGGCGCGGTTTGACGTGGCATGACATGGGACGCGTGAGTCCTTACCCTATACAGCGCGCGATGCGGCTCAATCCTCGTTTGTCGCGGCGCCCTCGAATATATCTCGGTGCAAAATTTCTTCCAAAACGACCGTCGCGTAAGAGCCTTTCGGCAGGTAAAAACTGAAGCTAAAATGCGCGTTTTGCGCATCGTAGACGTGCTGCACGCGCTCCATAAAGCTCCACGCAAACCTGCGCGAGCCGTTCATCTGCGCCTCAAACTCGCGCGAGGGCGCGAAAATTTCATCTTCAAATCTGCCGCCAAGCCCGCTAGCTCGCAGCTTTGCTCGCCCGACGATTAGACCTGCGCTCGTGATTTCTCGCCTCGTAAACCGCTCGCACTCCGCGCCAAGATCGTCGCAGCTAAAAAACGCGCCGTGCGGAAAATGCCCTAAAATCTCGCCCCTTAGCAGCTTAAAAAACTGCGGCTGAGCCGCGATCTCACGTGCCTCCTCCTTGCTTAGTTCGTAAATTTTAGCAAACTCGCCAAGGCTAAATTCCGCTGCAAATTTTGAAATTTCGACCCGCTTGCTGAGCCAGCGATTGAAAAGCTCGCTCTGATAGGCGCTGATTAAAAAGTCGCGCATTTTGGGGTTTTTAAGCCGCCTCTGTCCGCGCAGCACCTCCTCGCCCTGCGCCGCGTTGTCGCCGAACTTGCCGAAGCGCTGATAGCCGAAGTAGTTCGCGAAGCCCTCGCGCCCTAGCGTATCTAGCGCGGCTGCGAGCTTGACGGCGTCGGGCGGTAGGACCTTTTTTAGGCGGATGAAAAAGTCGTTGCCCTTAAGATGGCCGATTTTAAGCTTGTTTTTGTGCCTTTGTACGCTTAAAATTTTAAGGCTTTCGTGCGAAAATCCGCCCAGCGCAGGCTCAAATTTAGCGGGCATACTAACGTGCTGCGTCGTAAGGCCCTGCTTGTCTTTAAGTCCCGCATAGCCGAACTCGCGCATCTTTGCACCCGTGCACTCGCTTAAAATCCGCAGTGCCTCGTGCGTGCTGATGCCTTTTTTTTGCAGCAGCAAAATGCAGTGCTCGCCCTCACCGCTAGGCTCGTAAAGCGGTACTTCGCGCACGACGAAATCGCTGGAGTTTTTACTAAAATGCGCATTTATCGGCGCATGATTTAGGGTGTATAAATTTTTCATAGCCGGCCTTTGCGTTAATCTAAGGCACAATTTTATAAAATTGAGCCTAAAAAACTCATTATTAAGGCAAATTCTAGTATCATTGCTCTAAAAAAAAGGATGAAAAATGCTTCAAATCAGGCTCTTTCGCTTCGATCCGCACTGCGATGTAGCAAGCTACTTCAAGCCCTATGTTTATGAAAGCGCACCCTTTGCCGATCTTGCGGCGCTGCTTGATCACATCTGCGCGCACGATCCCTATTTCAGCGCGCAGGGAGTGGAATTTGTAAAAATCGGCGGCACGACGGTGAGCGTAAAAGAGCCGCTAGATACGCTCATAGCACACTTTGGAAGCGAGCTAATCATCGCGCCTCTTAGCGAAAAAGAGGCGATTAAAGACCTACGCTGCGAGCCGAGGGCGTTTTTGGATAAATTTAAAGCCTTTGAAAGCATCGCGGACGCCAATGATTTCGAGCTTTACAAAAGCCTCGCGCCCTATTTTTACTCGACGAAAATCCCCGCATGCTCGCAGGAGTTTTTGGGCAACAGCGCCTTTATCTTCGCGCACCGCCTGATGCAGACGCACCCGAGCGAGCGCATGAGGATTTTGGAGATCATCGAGCCGCAGATGGCGTATTTTACGAAGTGCGACGCCGTGGGGATGGAGTTTGACGACCGCACGGCATACAGGGCGTTTTGCGATATTTTAAAATTTGAGCCTGCGCGCAGTAATAAAATTTTAAGCGCGCAGAGCATGGCGGAATTTGACGCAGCGGGCGCTAAGCACGATTTTAGCGGCTTTAACGTCGCCGTGTGGTACGACGAGGCTGCGGAGGGGCTCGCTATCAGGTTGGGCGCGCAGATCGTGCACTTTGAATGTGAAGGCGCGCCGCTTGGAGCGCAGATATACGAGCGCGAGCGGGAGTGCGCGCTGCGGCTGGGGGGCGAAATTTTATTTGACGCGTTTGATAGCGGAAGCGACTTTTTGCTAGTAAATTCCAAGCTCGCGCTTGATTTTTTAGACGGCAGAAGCGATGAAATCCAAAGGCTTTTCGGCAGAGATCTCGCGGACTTTTATCTAATTACGACAGATGAGCTCATCGCTCTAGCTCGCGGCGAGAGGCCCGACTTTTCGGCACGCAAGCTAAAGCCGACGCTGATTTAAGCGAACAGGGTTTTAAAATTTCAAAATTTTATCTATTTGTCTATTTGGCTGCTTTTGGAATTTCACTACTTTAGCCGCCTTATTGTCCATAATTTTTTAAAAAATTATCCGCAAAATCATACTTACGATAAATCCAAAAATACCCAAATAAATGCTAAGCCCCAAGCAAAATTCAAAGGCTATGTAAAGCCAAATAATTTTACGATCTAGAGGCTTTTGGTATCTCTCATCATTTAAAAGTTTCATATCTCTTTTCATAGCGGCAAATTTAAAAAACTCATCTACTTTTGAGTCTTTCCAAAAATCAAATGACGGAGTAGCTATGAAAGCCCATATCGGTGCAAAAAACATAATAAACGACGCCGTTTGGATTGTTTTTAAAATTTCATCAATCTTTCTCTCCTATTTTTAAAACAAAATTCCGACCGAAATTCTAATACACGCAAGCATTCTCAACCGTGCAGAAAAGTTACGACTTCGTGTTCTTTTGGTAAATTTTCTCTACCATCAATACCGCGATTGCCATATTCCGTTAGAGCTTCCTTTAAAATTTTATAAAACTCGTCCAATGAAATTCCGTCAATACTAGAATTTATATTTTCCAGCTTATATTTTATAAAAAACGGATTATCGACTAGCATTTTACTCGTAGTTTCGTCATAAATTCGCCTTATATCAAGCTCGATAACATTACCCTTATAGTATAAAATATAAATCTCCTCACCCGTAAATCCATCTCGCGGATCCAGCAGGCATGGATCGCAAACGAACATAAACCAAATATCTCTCTGCCTATCAATAACCCAATCAAGCTGCGCTATAGCCATATCGCTCAAAGTTGTTCTGCAACGATATTTTATTCTATATTTATTCACGATATTTACGACATTATATTTCTCCAAGTCCTCTTTCGAAATATATTCTGCTACAAACGCCACTTTATCCCCTTTTCTTTAAATTTTAGATCTGAAAATTACTTGAATATTCTCTCTAGGAATAGAAATTATAGCACCTATCTTAAACTCATTTAAAATTTCTTTTAAAATATCTACAATCTCCTGTTTTGTTATATCCCCAAGATCGCTTCTTATAGATTCCAGTTCATATATTAATATAAACGGATTATCCGTATCTTTTTTGCCGGTATATTCATTATATATCTTTCTTAAATCAATCTCTATATCTTTGCCTCTATAATGCAAAAGCCATATATATTCACCGCTAAATTCCATATCTCTCGGATCCCCGATAGTGATACTACGCACAGGAAAAAGCCAAATACCCCTATCTCCATCTATGCACCAGTCTCTTGAATTTAAACTTGCGCAACTAAGCTTGCTCTGATGATACTTTTCACATATCTCATTGCACGGTTTTAGTAAATCGTATTTCTCGATATCCTCTTCTGAAATACGCTCTGTAACAAACGCCATTCTCTCTTCCTTAAGAATTTAAAATTTTAAGACTGCTTGCGGGTTGCCGCCGTCTTTTGCTCTTGCGACAGATCGTTTAGCCATTTGCGCAAATGGCTAAATATACGCCAAATTTCATCTTTCCGCGCCGCGTAAATTTTAAAATTTCGCTTTTATGTAAGCGCTGTTTTCTTGCGGGTCTCTCGCCGATAACTCGCCGTCTGCTGCTTAGATGAAATTTTAAAATTCCACTACCTAAACGCACGGATAAAATTTTAAAATTTTGCCGTCCGCGCGCACGAACGAAATTTTAAAATTCCACGCCGCTTAACACGAGCGGGTGAAATTTATAAAAAAATTTCGCCGCCGCAAATCAAAGCGCAAATAAACGCGCTAGCGCACAGAAATCGCGCGGATTAACAAAAGTCGCGCTTGAATTTCATCGATAAATTTATAAATTCCGCCTACGCTTCGGCGGTTTTGTTTTCGTCGATTACGGCTTGCATCGTGTCTCTGGCGTGCTGCAGCCAATCTTTATCGCTCGTATCGAGCAGGTCTAGGTAGATGATTTTGACATGTCCGCTATGGACGGTGAAATCGTGAGAGTTTGCGATGTGCTGCGTGCCGATGAGCACCACGGGCTGGACGCGCAGACCGAGCTTGCTAACGATCGCTTTGGCGCCGCTTTGAAATTGCAAAAGCTGCGTGCCGCGATGCCTAGTGCCCTCGGGAAACATCGTGATGACGCGCCCTTCACTCACGCGCTGCTGAACTTCGTGCACGATCCGCACCAGATCGCGCGGATTTGAGCGATCGACCTGGATCATCTTCGGAAGAGTGATGATTTTGCCGATGATAGGGATGTCTGCGATCTCTTTTTTAGCGATCCAGCAGATATCGGCGGGATGGGTTTCTTCGAGCACGACGATATCCATTATGCTTTGGTGGTTGGCGATTACTAACTGCGCGCGCGGATCGGGAGTGCCTATGATCTCGATATCATATCCGACGCCATAGCGCTGAAAGCGCCCCCAAATGCGGCGGAAGCGGCGATGAGAGGAGTTTTTCACCGCCATGGCGATCACGACGCAAACGACGGTAAAAATAAACCAAATCGCGTAAAATAGCGCTCTAATCCTTGCTAAGCTCATCTTTTTTAACCCAGCCGATCTTGTTGCCGCCCAGCATGATTTTATAAAATTCCTTATTCGTACCCAAAATTTCGACCTTTTCGGCATTTTTAGTCACGTAAAACACGGTGGAGCTTTGCATAGGCAAAATTCTAACCGGAGAATTTTGCGCGATACTGCCCGTGCCGTAAGGCCTTTGCGCATAGAAATTTACCGCCAAAATCAGCACTGCAAAGATGAGCGGCGTGATATTTTTACTAAGCAGAAACATCACCAAAAGCACGGCAGCTAGCGTGTAGATCGCGACCTGCTTATAGGCTTCAAACTTGCTCTCTTTCGGATTTAGACCGATCTGCGTGCTAAGATCCTCGGCGCGCGGATTAAGCTCAAGACCGAAATTTTCAAATTTTTTAGTATTAAGATTAAAATAGCTGAAGTCTAAATTTGTGATATTTTTATCCACGACGGCGAAATAATATCCGCTCTGACTCGCGTATGTGCCGCGTACGGAGTCCACACCCTGCTTGATGATGGCAGGATTATTGATACTAAAAGCGCTGATTGCGCCGTTTCGGATACCAAGATCGAGCGTGAGTAAATTTGAAGCGTCGTCAAATTTAGTAGTTTTGTAGTTTTTAAGTTTCAGCTCGTCGGCTACGATATGCGAAAAATTAGGCTTCGTATCAAGCTTCATAAATTCCGGATTATCAGGTTTGATAGAGCTTTTTTCAAAAAATTCTCCGTTACGCTGCAGCGTCAAAACGAGCTCATTTATCTTATCGCTCTTATCGCTTGCCGCAAACCACAGCGTCGTCTCAAACATCTCGTCGCCCTCAATCCACGTAAGATTGTCGGCATTAAGCCACTTCATACCATTAGTACGGCTGATCTCTAGCTTTGGCTTGACGGTGATTTTCTGCCCTAAATACACGGCGAAATCAATCTTAAAAATTTGATTGCAATACACCTTTCTAGGCATCCCGCTGGCTTTTAGCGTAAGCTCTTTGGGCTTAATGTCCTGATAGACCTTATCGTCGGATACATCCAGATCGACTTCGTTAGTAGGCGCCAAAGCCTTAAGATCGTCGATGCTTAGATTATCCATCGACATAACCTCTTTTTTATTATACTTCAGCATCACCTTGGAATTATCGCGCGTCTGCGGCTCGTCAGGCTTATCCTCAGCTTTTTTCGGCGCGTATTTACTTAGATCATCAAGCGAATCGATCTCAATCTCCGGCGCAGCAAACGCGAGCGTGCAGACACCTAAAATAGTAAGAATTCTTTTTAGCAAATTAAGCCTTTTAGCATTTTCTCTCCGTCCGTGCCGCCCAAAATAGGCTCTATCGCGCGCTCAGGATGCGGCATCAGGCCGAAAATCTTTTTGTTTTTATCGCAAATCCCGGCGATTGCGTCCACTGAGCCGTTCGGATTTAGATCCGCGCCGTTTTCGTTACAATATTTTAGCAGCACGCAATCCTCGTCGTATAGCGACTTTAACGTATCCGCAGGCGCATAGTAGTTGCCTTCACCATGCGCAATCGGGATATTTAAAATTTCGCCCTTATCGCAACAGTGCAGAAATTTATTATCGTTTGAAACGACGCGCAAATTGTGAAATTTTGAGATAAAGCTTAAATTTATATTTTTATTCATCGCGCCTGCGAGCAGCCCCAGCTCCAAAAGCATCTGAAAGCCGTTGCAGATACCCAAAATATAGCCGCCCTTTCGCGCGTGATCAAGCACCGCTTGCATTACGGGGCTAAATTTAGCAATCGCCGCGGTTCGCAGATAATCTCCGTGGCTAAAGCCGCCAGGAAGCACGATCAGATCGGCATTTATAGCGGTTTCTTTATGCCAGATTATCTGCGTTTCGCAACCCAGCGCGTCAAAGGCGTATTTGCTGTCGCGCTCGCAGTTGGTACCGGGGAAATTTATGATCGCTACCTTCATATCACGATCTCGTAGTCTTCAATGACGGTGTTTGCCAAAATTTCATCGCACATCCTAGCGACGTCAGCGTAAATTTTATCCCTATCCTCGTCATCTAGCTCAAGGACGATCTGTTTGGCTACGCGCACATCTCGCACGCCGCTAAATCCAAGCGAAGCGAGGGCGTGTTTGACCGCCTTGCCCTGCGGATCGAGCACGCCCTCTTTAAGTCTTACGTTTACGATTACCTTCATCGCTTATCCTAAAATTCTACGCAAGACCTCTTCGTAGGCCACTTTTACGCTACCGAGATCCTGCCTGAATACGTCCTTATCGAGCTTTTTGTCAGTTTGTTTGTCCCAAAAGCGGCAGCTATCGGGGCTGATCTCATCTGCAAGCAGGATATTTCCGTCCTTATCCCTGCCGAGTTCGATTTTGAAATCCACGAGCTTTAAATTTCGCTCGTCGAAAAATTTAATCAAAATTTCGTTGATCTTGCGCGCGATCTTTTTGAGCTCGTCAAGCTCGCTTTGGCTCTTTACGGCGCCAAGCAGCAAGCAATGCTCGTCGTTTAGTATCGGATCGCCCAGCTCATCGTCTTTGTAGCAAAACTCCACCAGCGTAAACGGAAGCTTCGTGCCCTCTTTGATGCCCAGGCGCTTTGTAAGCGAGCCGGTAGCGATATTGCGAGCGATGATCTCAAGAGGGAAAATCTTACATTTTTTTACGAGCTGCTCGGTCGGGCTGATCGTCTCTACTAGCGCAGTGGCGATGCCGTGCTTTTTAAGCAGATCAAAAATCAGCGTCGAAATTTTACAATTCAGCGCGCCTTTGCCACTCTCTTCGGCCTTCTTGACGCCGTTAAACGCCGTCAGCGAATCTTTAAATTCCGAAATCAAAAGGTCGTCACTTTCGTTAACCGACCACATCTTTTTGCCCTTGCCTTCGTAGATAAGCTCTTTTTTGGTAGCTTGCATCACACTCTCCTTACTTGATGTTTAGAATTTTTATCGCGTCTATTGCGGTTTTTAACTGGATATCGTTATTAATCTGCTCTGCGGTGATGAAACTTTTCTCATCCTTTTTCTGAGCATCTTTTTTCTTGGTCTCGACCTTGGCTAACTCGCCTTGCAGGTGCTTTTTGAGATCAGCTTCTTTTAGCGAGAATTCATCCTCGTCGCGGCTCGGCACCTTGCCCGGCGCCACTACGAGATCGGGTGTCACGCCCACCGCTTGGATGGTGCGGCCACTTGATAGATAGTATCGCGCGATGGTTAGTCGCAGAGCTTCTTTATCCTCTATCGGCAGGATCACCTGCACGCTTCCCTTGCCAAAAGTTTTTTCACCAACTAACACGGCACGCTTTAGATCCTGAAGCGAGCCGCTTACGATCTCGCTTGCGCTTGCGCTGCCGCCGTTTACTAGCACTACCAGAGGCAAATCGGTGATCTTCTTTTTAGGATCGGCGTTATGTGCTTCGGTCTCGTTTTTTGCGCGCCCTTTTTGAGAGACAATAAGACCTTTGCTTACGAATAAATTTACAAGCCCGATCGCTTGATCCAAAAGCCCGCCCGGGTTGTTTCGCAGATCCAAAATAATGCCTTTGGCGTCTTTGTGCTCTTTTATAAATTTACTCGCATCCGCCACTACGTGCTGATCGAAATTCGTAACGCGCAGATATAAAATTTTATCATCCTCGATCATCTTAGCATAGACCGATTCTACTTTGATTATGTCGCGGATAATCTCGACGTCGAAAGGCTTGCTAACTCCCTTACGCACGATCGTTAGAGTGATTTTGGTTTTCGGCTTGCCGCGCATTTTTGAGACTGCATCGTCGATCGTGATGCCGAAGGTCGCGTTGCCATCGATACGCAAGATCACGTCGTTAGCCTGAATGCCCTTTTTATCCGCCGGCGTACCCTCGATAGGCGAGATGACGGTCAGAGCGCCGTCTTTCATACCCACTTGAATTCCAAGCCCGCCGAACTCGCCCTCGGTCTGGACTTTCGTGTCGTTAAACGCCTTTTCGTCCATGTAGCTTGAGTGCGCGTCGAGGTTATTCATAAGCCCCGAGATTGTCTTGTCCACAAGCTCAGAAAAAGTCATCTCATCGACATAATTGTTCTCGACGATCGCAAGCGTTTTGGTAAGCTTAGCTAGCGCCTCCAAACGCGTTTTTTCGCTGTCTGGCTTTTTGGTCGCATTGACCTCTCTGGCTTGTAAATTTCCGGTAAAAAAACTAACGCCTAAAAATAGAGAAAATATGAATCCCAAGCCGAAGAAGAGGTGTTTTTGTCGCAAAGCATATCCTTGAAAATAAAATGTAGCGAATTTTATAGAAAATTGGCTAAAAATAAGGTAAATTTCATACGAAATTTGCGCGTTTACGGATAAATTTAAGTCGAAAATTTTAAAATCTCACTAAAAAACCTTGACATAAAGACACTAAAGTTATATAATGCTACCAACTTCAACTTTAGGAGAAATTTATGAACGAAACTATTGAAATTTTAACCGATAAAATGCGCTCTTTGCTTGAAAGCAGCGTTTCTTTGGCGATCCATTCCAAAAATAGCGAAGTGGGCGTATTGCACATGCTCTGGGCTTTGGTAGCCGACAGCGGCTCTGTGCTAAATCAAATTTTTAATAAATTTAGCATCGAAAAGACCGCGGTCGAGCTTGAGATCAAAAGCGAAATTTCAAATTTGCCTACGAGCTCAAACGTCACGAAGGAAAACGTGCGAATCTCGCGCGAGCTGATGAACTCGCTAGAGGTCGCAAAAGGGCTAATGACGAGCTCGGGCGATAAATTTATCGCCGTAGATACCTGGCTGATTGCAAATTTAAACGCAGATCCGCTAAAGAAAATTCTGTCTAAATTTGCAGATCTTAGCGAGATCAAAAAGGAGCTAGAGGCGCTTCGCGGCGGCAAAAGCATCGATTCGCAAACCGCCGACGAGACGCTTGAAGCGCTTAGTAAATTCGGCGTCGATCTCACCGCTAAGGCGATCGCGGGCGAGCTCGATCCGGTCATCGGCCGCGACGAGGTAATCTCGCGAATGATGCAAATTTTAATCCGCAAGACGAAAAATAACCCTATCCTACTCGGCGAGCCGGGCGTGGGAAAAACCGCGGTCGTCGAGGGTCTTGCGCAGCTGATCGCCAAAAAAGAGGTACCGCTTAGCCTGCAAAATAAACGCGTCATCGCGCTTGATATGAGTGCGCTGATTGCGGGCGCGAAGTACCGCGGCGAATTTGAAGATAGGCTCAAAGCCGTCATAAACGAGGTCGTAAAAGCCGCGAACGTCGTGCTTTTCATCGATGAAATTCACACCATCGTAGGCGCGGGCGCAAGCGAAGGCTCGATGGATGCCGCAAACATCCTAAAGCCCGCCCTTGCGCGCGGCGAGCTACATGCTATCGGCGCTACGACGCTAAAAGAGTACCGAAAGTATTTTGAAAAAGACGCTGCGCTTCAGCGCCGCTTCCAGCCCGTAACGGTCGCAGAACCTAGCGTGAGCGAGGCTACGGCGATCCTGCGCGGCATAAAGGAGCGGCTGGAGGTGCATCACAACGTCACCATCACCGATAGCGCGCTTGTGGCGGCTGCAAGGCTAAGCGACCGCTACATCAGCGATAGATTTTTGCCAGATAAGGCGATCGATCTCATTGACGAAGCGGCGGCGGAGCTTAAAATGCAGATCGAAAGCGAGCCAAACGAGCTCGCCAAGGCTAAGCGCGACATCCTCACGCTTCAGGTCGAAAAGGAAGCCCTTAAGATGGAGGATGACGGCAAAAACGACGAGAGGCTCGCGCAGATCGACAAAGAGATCGAAAATTTAACCGAGCAGAAAAACGCGCTTCAGGCTAAATTTGAAAACGAAAAGTCCGTATTCGGCGGCATCAGCGAGGAGAAAAAAGCGATCGATAGCCTCAAAAACGAAGCTAGCCTAGCAAGACGCAACGGCGATCTTAGCAAGGCTGCCGAGATCGAATACGGCAAGATCCCCGCCGCGCAGGCGAAGGTCAAGGAGCTTGAGGCGAAGTGGGATGCGATGAAAGAAAACGGCGTGCTTTTGCGAAACCGCGTGGACGAGGAGAGCGTGGCTGAAATTTTAAGCAAATGGACGGGCATCTCGGTAAGTAAAATGCTCTCCTCCGAAAAGGAGAAATTCCTCCACATCGAGGAGCATTTAAAAGAAAGCGTCGTGGGGCAGGACGAGGCGCTGCACGCCATCGCTCGCGCCGTCAAGCGCAACAAAGCGGGGCTCGTGAACGAAAACCGCCCGATCGGAAGCTTTTTGTTTTTAGGCCCTACCGGCGTCGGCAAGACCGAGAGCGCGAAGAGCTTAGCGAGGTTTTTATTCGACGATGAGCGGGCGATGATCCGCTTTGATATGAGCGAATATATGGAAAAACACAGCGTCTCGCGCCTGCTCGGCGCGCCTCCTGGATACGTGGGCTACGATGAAGGCGGACAGCTTACCGAAGCTGTGCGAAGAAAGCCCTACTCGGTGCTGCTTTTCGACGAGATCGAAAAGGCGCACAAGGACGTTTTTAACATCCTGCTTGGAATTTTAGACGACGGACGCGCGACCGATAACAAGGGCGTTACGGTCGATTTTAAAAACACAATCATCATCCTAACGAGCAATATCGGCTCGGCTAAGATTATGGAGCTTGACGCCAAAAATGCGAACAAGCCGCGCGAAATCGCGCTTGCCGAGCGAGAGGAGGCGGTAAAGAGCGAGCTGAAGAATTATTTCAAGCCCGAATTTATCAACCGCTTGGACGATATCGTGATCTTCAATGCCCTAAGCGAGGACGATCTTATAAAAATCGTGGGCATTATGTTTAAGAGTCTGCAAAAAACGCTCGCAAATCGCGGCATTAACGCGAGCCTAAGCGAAAATGCCAAAAAGCTCATCGCCTCAGCGGGCTTTGATATCGAATACGGCGCAAGACCACTACGAAGGGCGCTTTACGACCTGGTGGAGGATAAGATCGCCGATATGATCCTAAGCGACGAGATCAAAACCGGCGATCGGATCGAAATCGGCGCGCGTGACGGCGAGATCGAGATAAAGAGAGTGAAGTAAAATCAGGCGGAATTTATCCTGCAGGGTAAATTCCGCGCTGGTGGAGTAAATTTGGCGAGGTAAATCTAAAATACTTTATTAATATAAATTGGGCGGGTAATCTATCCGTTGGGAATTGAAACTACGGTATCTGGGCCCGCCGGTTTTTTGCTCGATGCGGGTAGAATTCCATCCCGTTGGGAATTGAAACGAAATAGAAACAAGAAAAGCAGAAATAGAAGCAAAGTAGAATTCCATCCCGTTGGGAATTGAAACAGAAACATCATACGTAACCGTTGGGTGTTCGGTGTAGTAGAATTCCATCCCGTTGGGAATTGAAACAATTCGAGCTCTCTAATATCCTCTGAAGCGTGCTCCGTGTAGAATTCCATCCCGTTGGGAATTGAAACATTTTACAGAGCCCTTTTTTCAAGGGCTCGATAAGTAGAATTCCATCCCGTTGGGAATTGAAACACGCTTATTTTTATCGTTACTCCCGTCGTTTTGCCCGGTAGAATTCCATCCCATTGGGAATTGAAATACTCTATTTAAAATCTCATTTCCCTCTCACATAGTAGCATTCTATAGAATTTAAGAATTTACCGAGCAGAATTCTACCCGATAAAATTTTTACCAAATAAAATTCTGGGCTTTAAATTTTAAAATTTATCGAGTAGGGTTCCGTATCCCAGAGCTTAGAATTTCAAATTTAAGAAACAGTGGCTTTGAGTTGCAGGATTCAAAAGCGCAAGGATTTTAGATTATAAAATTTAAAAAGATAGATAGGGTTAGAATTTTAAAATTCGAAGTCGATGACCGAAATTTCAGACTTCGAAACCTAAAATTTTAAATCTGAAGCGGAATCAAATTTTAAAATAATTTCAAAATTTACCCCTTTTAAATTTACATATCTCGAGCTCTATTCATAAAATTTTACGTATTAATTTACGCAAAATTTATCCAAACAAAAACGATCTCATAAGCTTATCCGCATTAAATTTTATCTCTTCTTTTTAGAATAAAAACCATCGCAGACGCAATTATTAGCGATGATAAAGCGCTTATTATCATTATGCTAAAATTAAAATTTGAGCGATCAAGCAGATGACCCAACCAAGTAAAACTCGCTTTTGCTAGGATTATCACAGCTAGCAAATAAGTATAAAATAGACTTATAAAAAATGTAGATGCGCCGGATATTTTATCCAGCAGAATAAAAGCCTTTATCTTTGAAAATACGAAGCAGCAGATGATCAGAGGCAAAATTACCGTCGCGCAAAATAGATACAATGCCATAGCGCCGAAAATATCGCTTTCGCTATCGCTTGCTTCTTCGTGCCACGTTAGTTCAAAAGCTTTTAAAACGATAGAAAACGGATGCGCGATATCGTAACCGCTATACTCCGCCAAAAAAACCGCATCTATGCTGGCAAATATAACGCCCAAGCAATCTATAGTAAAAATGAACAAGGCGATCCAGAATAAAATCCTTACCCCTTTTAGCTCAAAACATTTTTTAATGAACTCTTTTATCACCCTGGCCCCTACTTTATAGTTTTTAAGATCAATTTGGCTTTTATATCGCGTTTCATTTCGGCGCTTTTAAGACTCCTCGCCGTGATCTCTCATCAAATTTAAGCCTCAGCTACGCTAAATTTTAAAATTTCAAGCAAAGCAAAGCATTGTGCCGCATTCGTTATCTTTTCTATTTGCTCTGCATTTGTCATTTTATATCCTTGTCCTAAAACTTTGATATTACTAAACCTACAATCGCAATTATGGCACTTACCCAAATAGAAGTATTTGCTATAAACCAAAGTATGCATTCTACATAGTGATATATTATTTTTGCCCTATTTGAGATTTTATATTCCTCGTAAGGCTACTTAATATTCGGCTTATCGGCAAGCGCCTCTCTTAAAAGCACCGAAAAGAAATATCCGCTCTAAATGCTTCTCGGAACAAGCCTGCAGGGTCCTTATACTCATCAACATAGTCAATACAAATAATCTCTTATCTATATTAAAAATTTTTAAGCCATATTCTTGCATCTCTTTCCTTACGTATTAAAAATTTTAGAACTATGGTTTATCAGGCTCAAAGTCAAACTCTCTTTGTCGAAAGCAACATCTCCAAATTTATCAATAATCTCTTGATTTTGTCTGATCGATATGGTCATGCTACCATTGTCTAGTATATAATATCTTTCTATTTTAAAAAGCTTTAGAATTTGAAATATTAAAACAAAAGACATATTTATTAGCATAGCCGGTATATAGACTAAAGTATCAGCTATTTTTTCTGATATTTTCATATTAGGCTTATTACCAATTTTTTCGCCAAACCTAGGCATATATGAGTATGTAATTTTTGTTTTTTCATCAACTCCAAATTCTAAAATTTTACAATTACCGGTAAAGTCTACATAATCGCATTCAATTCTTTTATTAAAAATTCTAATTTGTAAGTTATTTGCCAGCATACCTCTTACCATTGCCAAATCTTTAAAAATTGAACCAAAAAATACACATATGCAAAGTGCTAACTCACTTTTTCTAAGGGCATTATTAAAAAGGCTTTCTATGGGAAAAATACATCTAATAGCGAAGATTGATGCTAATATTAAGAAAAAAATTCTTATAGCCAATTCGCTTTTTAACAAATAGTCATTTTTTACAACTATCGGCTCTTTGTCGTAATCTCGCATAAATTTCCCCATTTTTATAAAAAGATATTTTGGCGTATTCTACCGCCTTATTCTTATGGAGCATTTAAAATTTAAAATCACTTTGTCCTACCCAATTTTAGGGTCTTTTGCTGCTTTAAATTTTAAAATTTAAAGCAGCAAAGGCTTGCTAAACTCTAAAATTCCGCTTTACTTCGTCTTCTTTGCGGTATCTTTGTTAGTCGTTGCGTTGGCGTCAATGTAGCCCATCTGGACGAGTTTTTCGTAGATTTGCATTATCACGGGACCTGCCGCGCTTCCGCCGCCGCCGCCGTGTTCTACGAGCACGGTTACGGCGTATTGCGGCTTGTCGTACGGCCCAAAGCTCGTCATCCAGGCGTGCGAGCGGTGGAAGTAGTCCATATCAGCCTCTTTCATTCGCTTTTTGGCGGTCTGCGAGATGCCCACGACCTGCGCGGTGCCAGTCTTGACCGCTAGAGGCACTACTGCGGTATGGATGAGCTTGTAGGCGGTGCCTCCGTCCGGGTTGTTACCGACCTCATACATCCCGCGCCGCACTAGCGGCAGCTGCGCCTTTTCTTTCGGTGTGAAAAGCTCGGTAGGGGTAAATTCCACCGGCTTGCCGTCGATGCTTTTTAAAAAATGCGGCGTGATAGCCTTGCCCGAGGCGATCTGCGCGGTGTTTTTCGCCACCTGCATAGGGGTGACGAGCACGTCGCCTTGACCGATCGAGGCATTGACCGTCTCGCCCTGATACCACGCGCGCTTAAATTTCTGCATTTTCCATGCTTTATTAGGCATCGTGCCTACAAATTCATTGGGCAAATCGACGCCTGTTTTGCTACCAAACCCCAGACGCTGCAGATACGCGGACATATAGTCGATCCCCACTAGCAGCGAGCCTTCATAAAAATACACATCGCAGCTACCTTTAATCGCCTCTACTAAGCTCACGCGGCCGTGACCCCAGCTCTTCCAGCAGCGAAATTTACGCCCCCCTAGCTCTATCGCGCCACTGCAAAACACGCTCCAGTTCTCGTTGATCTTACCGCTGTTTAAAAAGCTCATCCCTACAGCCATCTTAATGACCGAACCGGGCGGATAGAGGCCGTTTACGAGCTTATTCGTAAAAGGATGGCGTGGATCTTTTATCAGCTCGTCCCACTGCGCCTGTGAAATTCCGCCCACGAAGGTGTTTAGATCGTACTCGGGGAAGCTGCCCGCCGCGATAATAGCGCCGTCGCGCAGATCTATCACTATCGCTACGCCATCCTTGTCTTTAAAAATTTCCTCGAGGTATTTTTGCAGCTCAAGATCGATAGTAAGCGAAATTTCGCTGCTGCTGGGCTCTTGCATCGAGATCTCCTCTACGACCTGATTTAGCGCCGTAACCTTCGTCTTGCGCTCGCCCTTGCTGCCCTGCAAAAGCTCGTTATAATACCCCTCGACGCCGCTTCTGCCGTTGTATCCGGTAAGCGCACTTAGTGGGTTGCTTTGGATATCCTTTTTATTGGCACGACCTACGTAGCCGATGATATGCGAAGCAAGCGCGCCGTAAGGGTAGAAGCGCTGCGAAGCGGGCGAAATTTTGATATTTTCGTGCAGGCTTAGGCTTGCAAAATGCTCTATCGTGGTGTTGTAGTCCAAAAACGGCACGACTTCGATAAAGTCTTGATTATAAGCGGAATTCGCGTCCTTGTAGCTCTTGCTCATCGCGGTGACGTTGAGATCTTTGAAGTAGCGCGAGATATTATTTAGCTCGCTTTGTAGCGTGGCGTCTTTTAGATGCGGCGCGATGGATAGCGAAAAGCCGAGATTGTTTATCGCGAGCGGGCGGCCTTTGGCGTCTAAAATTTGACCGCGCACCGGCGGGATGTATTCGGTAGAGATGACGTTATTTTTGGCGACCTGCTCGTAGAATTCGTTTGATTTGATCGAAAGATAATAAATTCTAACCAAAAGCATGCTAAAAAATAGTATCACAAAAGCAAATACGAACTTCAGCCTCATACCAACCGCCCCTTAAAAAAGAGCAGAGCAAGCAAAATTTCAATCACGATATAATTTAAATACTCGCCGCTTAGGGGCAGATATTCGCTCTTTTTGATCGCAGAGATCGCGTTGCTCACCACAAAGACCAAAACATAGCTAATCATCACGTAAAAGCAGATCAAAAAATTTCTAAATTTAATATATTTAAATGAGTTTTCATAGACCACGAAATAAAATATACAATACGCGATAGCCACGCTAAATAGGTTAAATCCGTGGATCTGCTCGGCGCAAAATAGATAAAAAATAGAGAAAAACCAGGTAAAGCCGAACTTTTTAAATTTTACGTCGTTTTCGTATTTTTGAACCACCATCGCCGTGAAAAAAAATCCAATCAGCGGCGGAAGCCCCCTATACACCGCACTTAGAAGCAGGTAAAAAAGAACTCCCGCGCTAAAAAGCGTGTCCGCTATAAGGTATAGATAAGTGCGATTTCGTTGCATACCGGAAACTTTTTGCATTTAATACAATCTGCCCAAATTTTTTGCGCAGGCAGCTCGTCCTTTGGGATTTCGGTAAAACCAAGGCGCTTGAAAAATTCTTTTTGATAGGTGAGCGTAAATACGCTTTTTAGCCCGTAAAATTTCGCTTCGTCTAGCAGTTCGTTTACGATAGCTCTGGCAATGCCGCGCCTGCGAAACTGCGGAGCGACGATGAGCGAGCGCACCTCGGCAAGATCGGCGTTAAAAATTTTAAGCGAAGCAAAGCCCGTCAAAATTTCCGCATCTTTTGCGGACTGTGATTCGCAAAGCCGCGAAAGGTCATTCTTAAAAACGCCCGCGCTTTGTGAATATTCGCTCCGTAAAATTTGCTCTTTGCCCGCTTGCGCGCAGCCTACCTCGGATACGGCCTGTGCTGCGCTTTGTGGCGTAGCTAGTTGCGGCGCAAAATTATCCGCGGCATTTTCGGCGGAATTTTCAGTAGAATTTTTAGCAAAATTTGCGGCGGAGCTTTGGATTAAATTTAAATCGGCATTGCGCGCTAAATTTGAATCGGAATTTTCTTTAGAATCGAAACTCAAATTTTCCTTGGAATCAAAACTCGTATCCGCCTTAAAATCGCAGCCGAACGCCAGCACGTATGAGCGGATATTGGCAGCTATCTCATCGCTTTCAAGCGGCAAGATCACGCCGTTTTGCACCTCCTCTTTTACGAGCTCCTGCATACGCGAAATGTCGCAAAGGCGCGCTTTTTTTAGCCGTATCATCTAAAATTTTCCCTAATCTTCGCGCAATTTTCGCGGTGCATTTTATATACGCTAAATTTAATTATTTTGAAATTCTGCGCCACGAAATTTTGAGTATTTAAATTTAGAAATTTCATAATCCAAACGCCCCGCACACAATGATCTCGCGCGCTTTTGCAAGCCCGCTACCCTTTAGCGTAGAGACCAAAACCGCCTGCGGATCGTGCCTCAAAAGCTTTGCGCGCTCGCTTTGATTGAGCTTGTCGGCTTTGGTATAGAGCCTCACGACCTTTTGATCTCCGCGCAGAAAACTAGCGAGATAGTTTTGCAAATTTTTATCTATCGTAAGATCAAACTGCCTCGCGTCGATGAGATGGACGAAAAGCTTGATATTTAGGCGCTCTTTGATGAACTCGTCGAGATTTTTTTGCCAGATATAATGCAGTTTTTTGCAAACCTTAGCATACCCGAACCCGGGCAGATCCACGAAGATCAAAGAGATATTTTCTCCCAAGCTTGCAAGATCCGAAAAAGCGGGGTTGCCCGATAAATTTAGCGCGGATTTGTCTGTCGAATTTGACTCAGAACTTTGCACGGAATTTGACGCGAGACCTGCCGCAAGATCCACCTCGCGATCCGATCCAAAATCCGCCGAAACGCTTTTTAAATTTAAAATATCATCCTGCTTTAAATTTCGCTCAGACGCCGCAGCGTCTGCAAAATCTCGCACGCAATTTGCAGCCGAGCTTAAAGCCTCTTTGCTCGCTAGATCGGGTGACATTTCATTTTGCGAGCCGTCCGAGTCTGCGGCGAGCTTTTGTTTAAATTTAACCTCGAAAAAATTTATCAGCTGCGTTTTGCCCGGCGTCGAGCTTGATTTGGCTAGATTTTTGCGCCCGGTAAGCGCGTTTATCAGGCTGCTTTTGCCGACGTTGGAGCGCCCCAAAAACGCCACTTCGCTCATCGCAAACTCGGGCGCACCTGCGATATTTGCGGCGGAGGTGATAAACTGCGCGCTGCTAGGATAGATCATTTGTTTTGATCTTCGACCTGAAAGATCAGACGCACGGGCTTTTTCTCGCCGCCGCCGCTTTTTACTTCGTAGGTGCCCTTTTGGCGATTTACGATGATCTTATCGCCGTAAACCTCCTTTTTGGTCTCGGCCTCGTGCAGATAGGCGTTGTTTTCGAGCGTGTAAGCCTCGATAGTCGGATCGTAGGTCAGCACGCCGCCCTTGCCGTCGTAATGCTTCTGATTGAGTAAAATTTTAAAATTTGCATTTCCCGTCGCGACATATTTGGTAGGCTGGCGCTTGGCGTCGAAGTAGATCGTCACTTTGTCGGAATTTAGCGTATCGTAAGCGCCCTTTTTGATGCGGACGTTGCCGGTTAGGACGCTGATCTGCTTGATCTCGTCGGCGAAAAAATTATCCGCCGTGACCTCGACCTGCTCCTGCGCGGCGCTAAGATTAGGCGCGCCAAAGCTAGTAATTAGCGCGGCTACGAGTATTAGTTTGTGGAGTTTTGGTCTTTTATTAAATACCATGCGTGGATTCCTTTTGAGTTTGTTTGTTTGGTTTTGGTGTTGTAGCTTATGCTTGCGCCCGTGATGTTATTTTCGCCTTGACGCAGCACGTACGGCACGTCGGAGCGGATGATCTTGCTACTCGTATCGTAGATGATCTCTTGCGCCGTATAATCAAAGCCGTCCGTGTTGATATAATGCGCGTCGCCGGTAAATTTTATCAGCTCGCCGGCACGCGTCGCAGTCTTTGAAACCAAAGTGTGATTCATATCCGCGCTAATCTCCTCGGCTTTGAAATTTTTAAACTCGTCGCGATCCTTATAGCGAGTGCCGCCGTCCGCGGTAAATTTAGCATCCACGCGCTCGCCGATCTGATAATCGACGATCTTTTTCATCTCCATATTCGCAATGCTTAGATCCTGCCTAAACATATCGCTAAAATACGGCGTCTGTACGCTTAAAAACACCATCGCGACGCAAAAGATCGCAATCGCGACGTAGAAAATTTTTATCACCATCGCTCGGCCCCTTTTGATCTGCGCGAAATTTTGCCCATCGCGCGCGCTTGCGAAACTACAGCCATTTGCTATTCCACTCTTCGCGCATGCCGTTTTTATCGACGAGTATTTCGATCATCTCGCGCACCGCGCCGCAGCCGCCGTTTTTGCTTAGCGCGACGTCCGCTTTTAGCGAGCTTAGCGCATCGGCGGGCTTGAAGCTGATCGCGACCGCATTTAAAAGCTTCGCGTCGTTTATATCATCGCCGATCGCGGCGGCCTCATCGAAGCTTAGGTTAAAATTTTTTAAAATTTGCTCCGCCCTTGAGAGCTTGTCTTTTTCGCCTTGAAAGAGCGTATCGATCTTCAGCTCGCGCGCGCGGTTTGCGACGATTTGCGAGCTTTTGCCGGTGATGATCGCGACCTTTAGCCCCAGCCGCTGCCACTCCTGGATGCCAAACCCGTCTTTTACGTTAAATTTTTTCATCTCTTCGCCGCCGTTTGAATGGTACAGCCCGCCGTCGCTAAGACAGCCGTCTACGTCTAAAAATATGATCTTTATCACTTCGTTTTCCGTTTTTTGAAATTTTGTGATTTTAACGAAATTTGGCTGAATTTTTGGCAAACGCCGTATAAATTTAAGCTGCGATCTTAGCCTTTAATCGGCACGTAGCCGCTATTTTCGATGATGCTTTGCCCCTGCGGCGAAAGGATCCAATCTATCAAGATGCGGATATTTTCGTTTTTGTTATTTTCGTCGTAAACCGCGTAAATTTCGGCTACGAGCGGGTATTTGCGGCTAGCGATATTTTCTTTATTCGGATACGCGCCGTTTAGGCTAAGCATCTTCACGCCGCCGTTTTGCACGATCCCCTCGACGTAGTAGCGAAACGAAAAGCCGATCGCGCTACCGAAAAAGCCCGTGATCTTGCGCTTAGGCTGCGTTTCACCCATAAATTTTAAAAACGCGCTCTGGCTGCCGCTGCCTGCGTTTCGCTGCACGGCATCTATGCGCATGCGCTCGCCGCCGAGCTGCGACCAGTTGCTATATTGCCCCGAATAAATTCCTCGCACCTGATCCACGGTTAAATTAGATACTTTGTTATTCGCATTTATGATAAAGACGAACGCCTCCAGCCCGATCGGCACGAAGCGCAAGCGCACGCCCTTTTCCTGCGCATAATCAAGCTGCTGCTTCGAAGGGGCGGCGACGAAAATGAGATCCGCCTCGCCGTCGCTTATGGCCTTGTACGCGCCGCGGGTATTGCTAAATTTAAGCTTGCTAACATTCGTGAAATTTTGCCCGTCAAATTCCACGCTTTCCTTCGGATAGCTCGCCGCGACGAACGCCGAAAATACCGGATATAGCGCGGCTGCGCCGTCGATTATCGGCAGATCGCCGCTAAGTTTTAAGCTAGAGCTAGCGCGCACGATCTGCGAACCCTCATCAAACGGCAGAAATTTATGCAGCTCGATCGATTTGGCCTGCATCTCGGCGCTGCTTTGATTGACGTATCGCTTCACGACGAGGCTGTAAAACGCAAAATCGAAAGCCGCCAAGATAAACACCAGAAAAATGGCGATAGATAGGCGTTTCATCTTAGTTTCCGTTTGCGATATAGGAGATGATCGAGCATTTGCTATGCAGATACAGCGCCGCTGCGACTAACGCGCAAACGCTAATCGCCCAAGCCGTAAATATTACAGCGATCGTTTTTTGAAAAATTTCATCGCTCATTTATGCCTCACATATGCGCAAGCGCGCTATTAAGCAGCCATAAAAAGCCCATTAGGACAGCTAAAAAAGTTATGAACGAAAATGCAGAGAGAATCAGCAAATTTCTAATTCTTCTACGGCGCTCAGCCGTGCTTTTAGCAGATCTAATAAATTTTACTAAACTTACAATTAGCCAAATGAACGAAATTACCGGTAGCCCGGTAAAAACCAAGATAAGTATAGAAAAAGGATCGAATAGCCACTGAGAATATATGAGTGGAGCAAAAGCGCATGCAAACGCAACCGCCGAAATAATTAGAAATTTTTTATCTCTTTTATGGCGCTCCGGCTCGTCTTTTGATCTGATAAATTTAATCAAACACGCGACAAGCCAAACAAAGCAGATCAAAAAGAGAACATTTGAAATCTCCATAAGCGATCCGAAAATATTCATTCTTTACCTTTAAATTTTAATCTACAAAGCGGCATTTTAGCGCGCCGATTAAATTTACGCGCCCGTCAAGCAAGAGCGCAAGCGCAAATGCGCCTAGAGCAAGCGATCTTAATAAAGCGGCGCGCTTTGCCCGAGCAATGGCTAAATTTTGCAAATTTCAAGCAGCGGCGAGAGTAAAATTTCAAACGCCGATAAAATTTCAAAACCGCGAATTGCTAATTTTGCTAAATTTAGCGCGCATTTGCCGTTATAAAACGCCCTTGGTGCTAGGCACGCCAGCGCGCTCGTTGATACTTATCGCGCGGCGAAATGCGACGGCAAACGCCTTAAACGCGGCCTCTGCGACGTGATGTAGATTTTCGCCGCGGATCTGGCTTAAATGCAGCGTTAAATTTGCATTGAAAGCCAGAGCGCGGAAAAATTCCTCCACGAGCTCGGCGTCGAATTCGCCGATCTTACCGCGCTTCAGGCTCGGGCAGTCAAATACCAAAAACGCGCGGTTGGAAAAATCAAGCGCAGCAGAAACCGCCGCCTCGTCCATCACGACGACGCTATCGCCGAAGCGCTCGATGTTTTGCGCGGGATAGATCGCCTCTTTTATCGCGCTTCCCAGCACGATGCCGCAGTCCTCGACGCTGTGGTGAAAATCGACCTGCAAATCGCCCTCGCAGCGCAAGCTCAGATCGATCCACGCGTGCTTGGCAAATGCACTAAGCATATGATCGAAAAAACCGATGCCCGTTTGTATCTGCACCGCGCCGCGCCCGTAAAGCTCCAGCTCAAGCTCGATTTTGGTCTCTTTCGTAGCCCTATTTTTGCTTATCATCGCGCAATCCTTAAAACTAAATTTTGTTTGAAATCTATCTAAATTTCACTAAATTTCGGTTAAAATTTCGGCCAGCTTTTCGGAATTTACGCTGCCGATCTGGCGCAGGTTCGCAATCTCGGCGCCCTCTTTAAAAAACAGAATCGTAGGCGGGCCGAATACGTTGAAATGCGCTTTTATCGCTCTGTTTTGCTCGCTATCCTCGCTAAGATCGATCTTTAAGAGGCTAAATTTATCAAGAGCGCCGGCAAGCGCAGGGTCTGCAAACGCCCGCTCGCTCTGCTCGCAATTTTTGCACCAGCTAGCCCAAAAATCCACTATCACGGGCTTTTTGGAATTTTCTATTTCGCCCTGCAGTTGCGCCAGATCGCGCACAAACGAAAAATGCGCGCCGCTTAAATTTTTAGCGCGAGAAATTTCGCCAGCTTGCAAATTCTCGCCGCCCAAGCCGCCGCTAGAATATTTCGCGTTTTGCGGAATCAAATTTTCAAGCGGTCTGGAAAAATCTTTCGCACCGCTGGCAAAGCCCGCGAGCAGCAGCGCCGAATATAGAGCGATTATGAGGGCTAAAGCGCGCTTGATACCGCCCGCAGCGCCGTCAAACAGCCCCAAAAATCCTGCGAAGATTGCGCCTAAAACTGCATAAATCAGCAGGCTTAAATTTTCGCCGATGAGCGTGCGCGAAATCCACACCGCCGTAAAAAGCAGCAAAAAGCCGAAAATTTTAGGCACCGCCTCCATCCAAGCTCCCGGTCTCGGTAGCGCGCCGCCAAGCCCCACCACAAGCAGTAGCGCGCCGCTTCCGAGCCCCAGCGCAAAAAGAGCCGCCGCGCCCAGCAGGACGTCGCCGCTGCCCGCGATATAAACGAGCGCGCCCGCAAGCGGAGCGGAGATGCACGGCGATACGACGAGCGCCGAGATGAGCCCCATCGAAAAAACTCCGATCAGACCGCCGCTCTTTTCGCTTTTGCTATTTAAGAAGCTTTGAAAGCGCGCAGGCAGGCGGATCTCGTAAAATCCGAACATCGAAAGCGCGAGCGCGGCGAATATGAGCGAGGTTAGGATCAGCGCGGGCGGAGTTTGCAGCAGGCCCTGTAAATTTTGCCCAAAAACCGCCACGAAAGCTCCTAAAATCGCATACGAGCTCGCCATCCCGAAAATATACGCGAGGCTTACGGCGAGGCTTTTTTTTGCGCTCGGCTTCGAGGAAGTTTTCGCTACGATGATCGACGAGAGGATCGGGATGAGCGGATAGACGCAAGGGCTTAGCGAGAGCAGCACGCCGTAGCCGAAAAACAGCGCGATCGCCGCGATGAAGCTCTTGCCGCCGAGAACATTTAAAATTTTATCCTGCTCGGAGATGGAATTTGCGCCGCGAGAAGTTTTTTGCGCGGAGGTTTCGTCGGAATTTACCGCAGCGCTTTCCGCCGAGCTCGCCGCGGAATTTCCCGTCGCGTGCGAGTTTGCCTCAGAATTTGCCTCTGCGCCCGAAGCTGCGGTATTGCTTTCAAAATTTAAATTCCCGCTCTGTGCGCTGTACGTGTCAGAAATATGCGCGAAATTTGCGCCGCTTCGGTATTTTTTCAGCTCGGAGTTTGAAATTTTGCTGATCTCATAGCCCTCCACCACGCGCTTGAAGTTAAAGCCGAACTGCTGCGGCTGATAGCAAAAGCCCGATTTCGTGCAGCCCAAAAAATCGCCGTTAAGCACGAAATCATCGCTGTCTGCGGTGTTTGCAAGCACGAGGCCTAAAGGCACGGCGATGCTAAATTTGCCCTCATAAATTTTATAATCCTTGTATTCGGTCGCGGCGGGCAGATTTATTAAATTCGTCACCTCCGCGCCGCCAATGAAAATTTTTATCTCGTTTTGATAGAGATAGACCCCGTCCGCGATATCAAAGCTTAGCGTTACGCTATCGCTTTGCGCCGCCACGTTAAGCTTGAACGCATCGGAGGGTTTCAGGGGCTCGGCGCCCAAGCCTAAAAGAAAAAACGCTGCCAAAATCAGTGATCTTATCAAATTTTATCCTTTGAAATTTTTTCCTACATTCTAACGTAATAAGTATGAATTTATAGTGTAATATAAAGAACTTTTTTGTAAAATTCCTTAAAATTTTAGGAGGCAATATGAGCAAAGAGATCAAAACCGAAACGGGTGAAATAGCGCTGAAAGAGATAGAATTTAAAAGTTCAAAGTACGAAAAAATCTCGTTCAAAGACTACGAGACGCTGCTTGAAAGATACCAGATTGAGCTTTTGAAGCTGCAAAAATTCGTAAAAGAGAAGGGGCTAAAAATTTTGATTTTGATGGAGGGGCGCGACGCGGCGGGCAAAGGCGGCACGATCAAGCGTTTAACCGAGCACCTAAACCCGCGCGGATGCCGCATCGTAGCGCTCGAAAAGCCGAGCAATGTCGAAAAGACGCAGTGGTATTTCCAGCGCTACGTCGCGCACCTACCCAGCGGCGGCGAGATCACGATCTTTGACCGCAGCTGGTATAACCGCGCGATGGTCGAGCCCGTGATGGGCTTTTGCACGCACGCCGAGCACAAAGATTTCCTGCGCCAAGTGCCTAAATTTGAGGAGCTTTTGGTAAGTGCGGGGATAATTTTGTTTAAATTTTACTTCTCAGTCTCCAAAGAGGAGCAAAAAAGGCGCTTTGAATCGCGCCGTACCGATCCGCTGAAGCAATACAAGCTTTCGCCGGTGGATGCGAGATCACAGGAGCTGTGGAATCAATACACGCTCGCAAAATACTCGATGCTGCTCGCTTCAAATACCGAGTTTGCGCCGTGGACGATCCTAGACAGCAACGACAAAAAGATCGCGCGGCTAAACGCCTTCCGCTGCATCCTCTCACGCATAGACTATCCAGAAAAGATCGATGCAAAGGAGCTTGCGGTGGATCCAAACCTCGTGCGAAACGGCGCCAGGGAGATAGTGCTAATGGAGGATAGCCAAAAAAGCGAGGCTTGGCGCAAGCTGGAAAGCCCCTCCCGCAAGAACAAGAAGGATAAGAAAAAGGGTTAAATCTTGCCAATGAAGATTACTTGCTAGGGAGGCTTGCTGGGAATTGCTCATTAGGAATTTATGTCCTAATATATAGAAACGCATTAAATTCTATGATTGTGCACCTCAAGATTCTTTGAAATTCTATCTAATGGGATGGAATTCTACACAACGCCACGGGCTACGTGATGAAGTATATCACGTTTCAATTCCTAGTGGAATAGAATTCTACCTCGTCGCTTGCTTTTCTCTGCGGCTGTCGCCCATAGTTTCAATTCCCAACGGGAATTGAAATGCGAAATTCACATATCCCGCATTCACCGCCTTTCCGTAGAATTCTATTCCACTAGGAGTTGAAACGCTCTTTGTACTGGCAGATATGGCTCGGCATAGGGTAAAATTACATCTTGTTTGTAATTGCTGCCAGAACCGATCAAAAAAAACAAGTCCCAAAAGCTTCGATATTAAAATTTCATTCTATCCCGGTTTAAAATTTAATGTGCCGTTCTATAAGATGCCTGTTTACGTGGGCCGGTTCATCTTTACGGCATAATATGCAAAATTTTATAAAATTTTATGTTTATTTTATGCAGTATTCTGTATAATTCACACGGATAAACGAAGTGTTTTGATATTTTTACTTATGAATAACACGACTTTTATTCATTTTATACGATTTTATGTATAATTAACGAATAAATTTGTATAATTTTCATATGTTAGAAACGAGCGATATATTCAACATTTTGCACAATGCCGTCGAAGCCAAAAACAACGGCAAAAAGATCTCGCACGCCGCGATGGCGCAGAGGTTAGGCGTGTCGATGCGGACGTATCAGGACTGGCGCTTGGGCACGACCAAGCCGCAAGCCGCGACCGCGATATGCCAGATGTTGTGCGAGCTCGATAGCGACGACGCTGCGTTTGTGCTGCATAAGATAAAAAAACTTATAGGAGAGTAGAGTGCAAAACATTACTTTGCAAGAAAAGCTGGATCTGCAGGGCGTCTTTCGCGTGATTTATGAGAAAAAAGAATCGAAATTCGCGATCTTTTATAAGGCGCTTTTGAAGAAATTTTTTAAAAATTTTAAAAAATAATTGGCGGAGGCATTTAATTATTATGTTTTATGTGGCAAAGGCGGTAGTATCCATTAAATTTAGATGATTTTTCCTTTTTACGACGACCACGCCGATATTCTTTGTTTTGCAGTTTCAGAGGATGCTACCGAATTCTGCTTTATAAAAATTTTTCCATCTTTCTGCCTCTTTGGTATCATCTAATTTAATTTTAAATTCTAACTTTGGCTCATAATCTTAAATTTGTAGCGTAAATTTAGTTGAAATTAATGCGGAATTCTTACTTTAACTTAGCTTTTAAGATCCCTAGCGTGCATTTTTACAAATATTTTGGAATTTGCTACTAAATAAGTTGCATTTAAATCTATTTATATTGCGGCAAATATACAGTTCGTTAAAATTTTAATTTGTGAGTGACTCCAAAATTTCATTAGTAACCCATAAATTTAATATATTTGGTGGGCAAATTGAAACCGAATGAATTTCGCATAAGTGCCCATGTTGTATCTTATCCCAGCCACAACTAATCTTTTTAAATTTTATAGCGAGATGAGAATTCTATCCATTTCCGCTGCAAAAGGTGTATCGCGTAAATCCGTTTTGATTTCAACAAGATGAATTCTACCGCCTACGCGAATCGTGCAATAAGCCCATTTAGGCGTTTCAATTCCCAAAGGATAAATATTATTCTACATTCCTGCGGGACGCTATAAATGCAGTGGCAGAAGTTTTAATTCCCAACGGGATGGAATTCTACCGAATTCGTGGCTCGGCAAGAAGCAGTATCCGAGTTTCAATTCCCAACGGGATGGAATTCTATGCTCATATAGTCGTTTTGGTAAGTTAAAGGCTTTATAGTTTCAATTCCAACGGGATGGAATTCTACTTTTTCTTAACCCATAAATCCCCGAAATCGTTATCAGTTTCAATTCCCAACGGGATGGAATTCTACTGAAGCTTATCTATCAGCTTATAGAGCTTATAAACGTTTCAATTCCCAACGGGATGGAATTCTACTAATCTCATATCTCTTATAAACAGCACTTTTGAAAGGTTTCAATTCCCAACGGGATGGAATTCTACACGATACAAAGATATGAAAAATCAAACGATGAAAATTGTTTCAATTCCCAACGGGATGGAATTCTACTTTTTCTTAACCCATAAATCCCCGAAATCGTTATCAGTTTCAATTCCCAACGGGATGGAATTCTATGCAAAGCCGAGCCAAAAAGCCCGCAGCCGATAAAGTTTCAATTCCCAACGGGATGGAATTCTACTCTGTTGGCGCAAGAATTTACGCCAAGAATCGGAAAGTTTCAATTCCCAACGGGATGAAATTCTACCCTTCTTATCAATTTAATAAAAATCTGTTACATTGTTTCAATTCCCAACGGGATGAAATTCTACACGACTATTGCGAGAATATAAGGGGCGAAGATGCGGAGTTTCAATTCCCAACGGGATGAAATTCTACAGTATATATCAAAGTCAAAGAGATAGACAGCAACGGTTTCAATTCCCAACGGGATGAAATTCTACGCGCTGCAGAAAAAATCCGCCTAGCCAATCAAGCCGGTTTCAATTCCCAACGGGATGGAATTCTACACGAGGATAAAATTAAGAGCGTTTCAAAAATTTACATGTTTCAATTCCCAACGGGATGGAATTCTACATTTTGGGTTACGCCTTGATCGCAGTCTGCATGCGTTTCAATTCCCAACGGGATGGAATTCTACTATTTCTTTATTGGCTTTGATAAGCCCGTTTTCGAGTTTCAATTCCCAACGGGATGGAATTCTACCGAAGCGGACGCAAAAAATCAGATTGAACTGCAGATGTTTCAATTCCCAACGGGATGGAATTCTACTATTTCTTTATTGGCTTTGATAAGCCCGTTTTCGAGTTTCAATTCCCAACGGGATGGAATTCTACCGAAGCGGACGCAAAAAATCAGATTGAACTGCAGATGTTTCAATTCCCAACGGGATGGAATTCTACTTTGGCGACCCTAACCATATCCACGACGTGGAAAAGTTTCAATTCCCAACGGGATGGAATTCTACATAAGAAATGCCTCCTCTTACGAGATGAAGCAGAGTTTCAATTCCCAACGGGATGGAATTCTACGCAAGAGAAAGCCCACTAGAGCAGGGAGTTTATCGTTTCAATTCCCAACGGGATGGAATTCTACTGAAAATTTTTAATGATTCTATTTCTGCGCGTCCGTTTCAATTCCCAACGGGATGGAATTCTACCAAAATTTCGCAGCATCGCGCTCCCGTATAGAACGGTTTCAATTCCCAACGGGATGGAATTCTACTATGCCCTGCTCGCGATCTCCCCTCCGCCCTAAATAGTTTCAATTCCCAACGGGATGGAATTCTACAAATCCACGTTTTCGAACAGATCGAAATTTGTGTGTTTCAATTCCCAACGGGATGGAATTCTACGCACATTTTCTTCACTATTTTCGCGCCCTGATACCACTGTTTCAATTCCCAACGGGATGGAATTCTACGCTGCCGTCCGCGCCTTTATAGCCGCATTGTGCACTTTGTTTCAATTCCCAACGGGATGGAATTCTACGCGAAAATTTCGAGCTCACGGAGTTTTCAAGCGATAGGTTTCAATTCCCAACGGGATGGAATTCTACTTTACCTTTGTATTCAGTCGTAATGCTACCCATTAGTTTCAATTCCCAACGGGATGGAATTCTACTTAAATTGACAAGAAAGCCGATAAAATCGACGTTGTTTCAATTCCCAACGGGATGGAATTCTACCTATCCCTTCAGGCGTCCAATCATTTAACTCTTCATTGTTTCAATTCCCAACGGGATGGAATTCTACTCCGCGTCTAGGCTTTCTTGTAGGTTCATATTATAGTTTCAATTCCCAACGGGATGGAATTCTACTAGATAGCGCGGCTTTCAAGTCCTCGATCGTCTTAGCGTTTCAATTCCCAACGGGATGGAATTCTACGCGGGTGTGCAAAACCTGCGCCGATGGTAAGGACGGTTTCAATTCCCAACGGGATGGAATTCTACTGGTTCCACCCCGCCAACGCAAGGCAAGCAAGGATGTTTCAATTCCCAACGGGATGGAATTCTACCTATGCTCGGCGAAGTCAAACCGCTAAACCAAAAGCGTTTCAATTCCCAACGGGATGGAATTCTACCGAATACGTTAAAAGTCTTTGCGATGAAAAAGGGCGTTTCAATTCCCAACGGGATGGAATTCTACCTTTATCCTTAGCTCCGTATAAAACTTGTCATTTCGTTTCAATTCCCAACGGGATGGAATTCTACCAAATTCGATTGACGCATTAGCGGAGGAGTTAAGAAGTTTCAATTCCCAACGGGATGGAATTCTACTCGTGGTTTTTTTCGCATCGATCGTAGCTATGTTTTAGTTTCAATTCCCAACGGGATGGAATTCTACGCTATCTGCTTCAATAAATGGCTTTTTGACGATAGGAGTTTCAATTCCCAACGGGATGGAATTCTACTGTCTTAATCGGAAATTTAACTCGCGATATCGAGCGTTTCAATTCCCAACGGGATGGAATTCTACAGAAAAAAGACGTTTAGAGCCGTCAACAGCTTTAGTTTCAATTCCCAACGGGATGGAATTCTACAAAGACTAAAACTTACGTCATACCTTTTCAAATCAAGTTTCAATTCCCAACGGGATGGAATTCTACCCTATCAAGCGGGCGAATATCTACGCTCCAGCCTTGTTTCAATTCCCAACGGGATGGAATTCTACAGCACGAATTTTGCCATTTTTCTAGGTAGAAAGTGTTAGGAGTATATATTTTTATGCCTTAAAATGGACTAAATTTAAAAAAGCGCCGATTACTCAATGCCCAAAATTAGGCATTTCAGAATCTTAAAAGCAACTTTATCGCTATCTATATGTATCGTGAGTGCAAATGTTAAAATCTAAATATAAAGATATTCAAAAATCTAAGTGTAAATAATAAAAAGCTGAAATTTTAAAAGCATATGCGTTTTTAAAGCCAATTCGTTCACCGTTCCGTGCTTCAGATCAAATTTATTTCAAAAGCACATGCATCTTAAGAGGGCACAATCTATAGGCGCAAGTGATTCTAGTCAAAATTTCAAAAGCACGAATGAGCTTAAAACCCCAGCCTACCGCCATACCAGCCCCTCGTAAGGCACGCCTTCACAGACGTATTTTTTAATCTGATTGGCCTCGCGACGGATGATTTGACGCCAGGTTAGGCTCTGTCCTGCTACGTTCGCGCAAGATGATAGTTTCTCGATCATTTTTAGCTCGATCTTTTGCACCGCTTCTCGACCGAATCGAATACGCCCCGCGTCCGTTTCAAAATCTTTTGCCATAATCTCGCGTTTATTTAACATTCCAAAAATTAATCTATCACCTAAGATCGGCTTAAAAATCTCTGCAAGATCAAGATGCAGGCTTAACGCGCGGTAGTTTGGCTCGTGTAAAAAGCCGATGCGCGGATCAAGCTCGGTTTTGTAAATTTCGCTGAGGCAGACGTTATAAATGCGCGTATTTACATAGCTAATGAGGGCATTAATTTTATCTGCCGGCGGGCGTTTGGAACGCATCGTGAATTTAAAGCTGCGCTGATCCTCGATGATTTCGTTCCAGGCCGCGAAATACTGCTTGGCAAAGCCGCCTTCCACCGCCATTACCGCTGCTATGTCGCAGACGCGCGCTAGAGCATCCAGATGCGGCACAGTATCGAGCGAGACGTCGTAAGCCTTGCAATTAATGGCCGCATTTAAGATGCGAGCGCGAGTAATCTCGCGAGCGATAAAAAGGCGCTTAGAAAGATCGTCAAAAGCCCGCAGCTGCGCCAAAAACACAAAGCCGCTTTTATTTACAGAATTTGAAGTGTTCGGGAAAAAACTGCCGCGAAAGCTCTGATAGGCGCTAAAAATATGCAGCAAAATGTTATTATCAGCCAAAAACGCCATAGCATAGGTATCAAGCTCCACTCGCGCCAAAATATAAATTTCATCAATCGCGTTAATCGGCAAAATTTTACTAGTTAAAATTCCGCCCTCGTCGTTAAATTTATCGAAGTATAGATTATTATCTTTGCGGCGCAATCGGCCTGGGCTCAAAATAAAATGCGTGCGATCCGATTTTTGCATACTTTATCCTTAAATTTTAGCTGAATATTGCCTCGTTTTTATCGCATCCGATGACGAGGCGCTGTGAATATTTGAGCGAATTAAAAGTATAAATTACTACCGAATCAAGCCTGTTAAAGCATTCTTTTTGCAAAATAGCCATTAATTTTTTAAGATCGCTCGCTCTGATTTCACCCTCAAAAACACTGAATTGCACGCGAGGCAGAAACTTCTCGACCGCCTTTCGGACGCGCGCGGCGTTATTTTTCTCCTTTTCGTCGCTGCTTGAAATATCGTAAAATAAAATAGCGTACATTCTGTCTCCTAAATGCAATAATCACGATAAGCGCAACTCTCGCAAATCTTTTGCAGGCTAAATTTAGGCGGCTTTAACTCATTCACAAGGGCGACAATGTCGTTTAGAATTGTTTCGATTTTAGTAAAATTTTCGGCGCTATCCTCAATCGCTATGACGGTTTTGCCGCTAATTAATTTGCCTTTTACCTCTTTTAAATTTAGCCCCGTTTTTAAAAGATAGATGTAAAAAAGTAGCTGCATCTTGCCTGCTTCTGGATTTTTTAGGCTCTTTTTGTATTCGGTGATGAGATAATGTCCGCGCTGCTTGGAAAGTTTGTCGAATTTCAAATTTGAAAATGCGAAGTCCTGCAAACCGTTCTCTTTGATGTCTGCTAGCGCCTTGCCCATCAGCACGTTTTCATCCTCTTGATCGGCGTGGATATGGTGCGCGTAAAGCCACGCCTCACGTTTGCAGGTAACGTAATAATTCACAAGCGTGCCGGTAATTTGGTCCTTGCAAAACATTAGTCGAATACCTCTTCAGCGATCGTAAGTTTGGGCAAGAAACCATCAAATTTATTATAGAAATTGCCTGGCGGTAAGATATATCTGCCAAAATAATCTTTTAAAGTGGTTTTATAATCTTTTTTAAGTTCTTCTAGTAAATTTTTACCAACGGATATCGTATATAATCCCAAATCTTTTTCCGAATCTTTAATTTCTGCAATAATTTCAAATTTATCATCATTTGATTTTAATAATTTATCCCGATTATCTAAAAACTTGTCGAAATGCCCACTATACTGCTCTACAAAAAGCGAAACCTTCCACTCCTGCTTTGGCATAAAATTTTCATTAAATTTTCTAAATAATGTTTGAAATTCCAGGTTTTTAGCGTATTGCAATAAATTTACGCTAGTCGTTTCATTTTTTGTACTTTCAAAATAGCTCTCTAAGACATTATAAACTTCGCTCTCTTTTATATTTTGCGATAGAATTTCCTTTATCTTATCCTCTTGCAGATCCGTATCGTGATATGGGAATGATTTACCTTCTAAATAATCAAAAACTATAACTTTTGCAGGCCTATCTGACAAGCCTTCACGATTTACTCTACCCGCAGCTTGAATAATAGAGCCAAAGGGAGCGAACTCTCGAAAACCTATATCAAAGCTAAGATCAACTCCCGCTTCGATCAGCTGCGTTGCAATCAAAATAATCTTTTTACCACTACTTAATTTAACTTTTATCTCGTCAATAATCTCAACTCTGTGAAGTGGAATTTGGTGCGTAGTCAAAAGATAGACGCTATCTTTATTCTCGCTTTTACTTTTTATGACTTCATATAGCTTTTTAGCTTTTGAGATGGTATTTACGACACAGAGTACTCTTTGATCTTTATGGGCTAAAATTTCATCTTTTAGGATGTCAAAATCGTTTAAATTTGGCTTATAAACGAGCTCATATCTATCCCTATCTCGCTCGTATAAAACAGGGCTTGAAAGCTCAGTAAAATTTTCAAGCTCTGCTGCAATATGAGGCATAGTCGCAGACATAAGTATAAAGTGGATATTGTATCTTTTTGTAAATTCATTAAAAGCGGCAGAAATCGGCTTCAATAAAACTCTTGGGATATTTTGTATCTCGTCTATTATGATAACACTATCTCGCAAAGTTTCTAGTTTTAAATTATCTCTATTGTGATTTGAGAAAAATACGTAAAATAGCTGATTAAAGGTCGTGACGATAAAATTCTCATGCCAAATATCAGCTAAAAATACTTTTTGCATAAACTGCTCTTGCTCATCTTCATTATCTTTTTCTTTATCTCTTTTACTACTTTTATAGCTTGTTAGGTGATGATATTTTAGTACGTTTTGATCCGATATTATCTTTTGATATTCGCTATGTGTTTGATCTATAATAGAGGTAAATGGTATAGCTGTTATAATTCGTCTTTTATCGCCTTTTATTTTAGCTATTTGCAGTGCTAAATTTAGGGCCAAAAACGTTTTCCCTATACCGGTGGGCGCTTTAATCAAAAACTTATCTTTTTGCGTATTATGATTAAAATTTCGAAAAATAAGTTCCTTCGCTTTTGTTCTATATTTGTTTTTACTGCCAGTTTGCTTAAAGGTTATAATATCTTCTATCTTATTAAGATAAAGATCTATTTTTTCTTCACTTAAAATTTCTACATTTTTATAGGATTTAGAAAAAATAGCTTCAAATTTATCTGCCAAAATAAGTCTCGAATAGCGCTTCTTAAAAATAAAGTAGTTATCTAAAATTTGATATTTTTCCAGCTCGGCCTCTAAATCCAAAAAATAGTCAATAAAATCATTAACATCGGGCTTTACCTCTAAATTCGATCTACAAATCACTTCATCTATCTTTTTAAATTTATCTTTTATTTTTGCTTTTATATTGCCTAGTTCGCTAAAGAAAGATTTAAGATCGGGCAAATCGGAATGATGTTTTAGAATAGTAAAAAAATTAGCTAAAAAATTTATATCTTTATCGACTCTAATAAAAAAATATATAAAAGCACTCTCTAGAGTATGCGTTGTTTTTAGCTTTTGTTGGGCTTTTTCGAAGTCCTCTTTTGAGGCAAAATTTTCTACTTCTAAATTTATATAATCTTGAAATCTCTGTGCAATCTTGGCAATATCGTGAAAGGATACCGTCTCCTTATGATCACTTTCATTAAAACTATCGCTTATATTTTTTATATGAAAATTGTAGGATTTTTTAGGGTGTGAGTTAAAAGAGTTTGAAATTTGCATTATACAAATCTACAATGATAAATTTCATCGACGCAAACTATCTCGTGGATCTTAATATCTCTAGCTTTTATTTGCTTGTTGGATAATATTAAATTTACGCCCGAAGCAGGAGACCTCTCTGGCGTTAAAACACTCGCAAAACTAATCGGAGAATATAAAATACCTTCTTCAAAATCTATATTTTTTACGTCATCTTGAAGCACGAACGAATCTATATTTATTTCATCAAATTTTTTCTCTCCATATTTTGTTATTTCTATGAATTCGAAATTGCCCGCAAATTCGCTATTGCCAAGATAAAATGAAAATTTACAAATTCTATTTTTTAGATTATGAATCGCTTCGTCTTCAAGTTTAAATTTATCAATAAAAATTATATACTTCGGATAAATCAAGAGTTCTCTATTTATTGGTTTTTGAGGAGCTCTATTGTCACGCAAACCAAGCGAGATTTTTTGCATATCAAATTTAAGCAAACTATTTAGATGAGACTTTGTAAATTTAGTATAGTCGTTTATATAATTTTGTGAAAAACTCTTTTTCAAAATAGGAGCACATGGGATTACGCTATATTTAAAGTCGTCAAATCTATCATCATTTAAATAGTTATCTATGCCAAGTACAGCCGCCAACATACCACAAACCGTAGTTTTTGGAGGGATGGGTAAAGTGATATTTTGACTAATCCCCAAAGGATCTCTAAAACAAGCAAATTTACCCCAAATTTTAAATGCAAACATTATAGTTCTTTGGCCTCTAAATTTATATTTAAATTTTTAAAATTGTCCAGATACTTTTTAGCCGAATCATCATAAAAAACTACTACTTTTTCTATTTTTTGACTCATATTTTTTAACGACCTTACAAGAGCCGAGAAATTTAATTCACATTCGCTAAAAGTACGAAGCTGTTGAGAGTTTTCATTATCTATATTTACAAGCTCGTCAAGTAGCCCTATCATATAAGTATCTTTGTAGATAATCCTTATAAGCATTCTTGGTTTTTGTCCGACTTTACTCCTCGTGTTGAGCAACTTGGTGCCTTGCCACATAGAATCAAGCATATCGGCAACATCTTCTTCGCTCGCATTCGTTTTATTGGCACTTAGAGAATTTATAGTACCATACATTGCAAACAGCCCATAAGGTATATAATTATCGGTTCTAAATGTCTTATTTAAGCTATTGTCTTTACCGAAAGCGCCGGTTCCTTGTGATAAAATAGTCTCTGTTTCATTTAGTGATTTAGCCCAAGAAAATTGCACTGTACCTATAATTTGAAGATTGCTTTTGGGTGCCACTCCTCCAAAAAGTCTATTGTCAATGCAGCTTAAAAAAACTTTCTTATCATCTTTTTCATTTAAAGCACTCTTCAACTCAGCAAATCTGGTTTCTGCCGATTGTACCTGCTCTGCGTTATTTACAAATACGGTTTTACCTTTTCTATATTGCAGATCATCTCTAATCGTTCTTTTTACTCTAACATCGCTAACGACGGCCCTTCTATCGCTTTCATCGTACCTTGGTGCATTATCGTTTAGCATGTCGCCGTTAGGATTAGTCATTTTTGCATCCCATAAAAATAAAATTTCACTATGTTTTGCCAACTCACTCATTGTCTTCTCCTTGTTTTTGATTTTCTTTTTTAAATTTTGCATAATCATTAAACCCTTTAATGAAAGCAAAAGAAATCTCCTGTTGAGCTACTCTTATATTTTTCGGGTATATAAAATAAGTGGTAACTAATTGTGATAAATCATTGTTCTTAGGAGTATTTAGACTAAATAGCTTCTCAAAATAGGTTGCTTTATTAAAAATAGCTTTTAAATTTGATTCCGTTATTCTTTTGGTCGATAACCATTTTTTAAACGTCTCGTTCTTTTTTACAACTTTCCCGTTAGGATTATACGAACTATCGATAATACCTTTTGAATAAGCGCCTATTAAATAAGCTCCTTTTATTAAGCCATTCTCAAAATAATCGGGTTGCTCAAGCAATAATTTTTCAAAATATTCAGAAAAAAGTTCCATTCTACATCCTTATTGCATTTATATCTTTTAAAAATTTTAAAACCTTGTTTTCGTTCTCTACAAAAACATTCGGATACATTATCCACTCTTTTATGCCATCTTTCAATTTACTTTTATTTTCACCGTCAAACTCTCTAAAGTGCTCAAAACGCTTTAAAACTTCCAGATAACTTATTTTTAAATATCCTAAAAGCAATTTTGCTAAATATATTTTTTCTTGTAAAATTTTATTTTTCAAATTTGCAATGCTATTTGTAGATATAGCAAACTGTTCCGTAATCCTAAAATAATCCTTTAAATATACAAATCTAATATCATCATCCTCGTCTTGAAATCGTTTCATAGCATCCGTAATATGTTCTTCTTGCATCAAATTCGCTACCTTTCTTATCCTGCTTGGCAAAACATCTTCAAGAGTAGCAAATATTTTAACAGATAAATTGGTAACATTCACCTCCGTAAAGAATATATCGAGCGTAAAACTATTAATATATTTGAAATTTTCTATTTGCTTATTCAATTTTCTAATAAAGCTCTCTTCCCTAGCAGCTTCATCACTTAAAGTATTTGATTTCTCAAGAAAATTTATCATTTCCTTAAAAATATCTTCGTCAAAATTTACCATAGACGGAATTATTATATATTCTAATCCTTTGTAATAAAATTTAAGATTGTTTATCGCATACATCCAGCCTTTTTTGACCGATTTTGCCGTATTTTTTGACATAGGAAGACGGCTTATGGATTGCTCTTTAAATTTGTCATCATAATTATCCATAGTAAAAAACTTGACATTCGGATCATACCCGCAAGGTTCTTTTTCTTGGGTAACAATATCTATCTGTTCCTTTAAAAAAGCGTTCCCTTTTTTGTCCTCTATATGAGGCTTTACAAATTCATTAAGATAATTTTGCAAAACTTCCGGCATGAGCTCATAAAAACTTTTGCCATTTATAAGTAAAATCAGAAAATAATCGCCTTGCTTAAAGTCTTTCAATCCAAGCTCATCATTTTTGTAGTTATCTATATAATCAAAAACAATCTTTGCTAAACTATGATTTTGTGGATTTGAATAGATTAAAATGGAATTTTGTAAGGTATGCGAAATAGCTTGGAATTTTTTATATAAATCTTTTTCGTTTTGATACTCGTAGTTTGGGTATAAATAATATGAATTACTAGTTCCACCTATCTTTTTTGTAAAAAATGTTTTTATGGTGTCTAATGAAGTTCGTGATAGTTTTGGAGTACTAAGAAGCCTCCCGTTCTCAATTTTAAAATCAATAGCCAAAGTTATATGGTCACTATCCTTAAAATTGGAACTTTTAATCATAGCCTTAACATCGTCGTCACTTAGCAGGCTGCCAATTTTATAGAGTTTATGAGCTAATCCCATATCTTATTTTTACCTTAAGTATTTTAGTTAATTTTACGACCATTTTACTTAAATATTTCTAAAATTATTCTAGATTTGAAATCAGAATAAGATTAAGGCATTAAGAGGCATATTTTATTGTGATTCAAAACTAATTGCAATAAATACTGAACTCTATCTGCCCAAAATTTATGTCAAATATTTTAACATCTACGATAGGGCTAAAAAATATACACAAAATGCACACTATAATGCAGATTAAAGAATAAGGTTTCCCGTTGGGATTTAAAATTATTGTTTTAAAGGTTGTGACCTTATTCTTTTTGCTTTACAACCCCCAAAACCCCTACTCCGTAGTTCATACACCCACTTCCAGCGCCCGTGCCAAGGATCAAATTTATTAGTTCAGCCCTAGCTATAATTCTCCATCTTGCTTGCCACGCATATACCGGCTCGCGATTGTTGCCATAATAGAATTTCACAGACTCACCCGGCTTTTGCCACAATAAATTTAACTCCATTTCGCCATCATATTTTCGCTCCATAATCGTTTCAAATCGCTGTAAAATATTTGTCTTCATCATCTCTAAATGCCTGCTATCTTGCGGCTGCAAATAGACTTTATGCCCCAAAAGCCCGCTTACTGCGCACGCCACGTAGCCTTGCACAATAGCTTCGTTCTCGCAAATTTTATGATTTTTCGCTTCGACGGTAGTTTGCGTAAATAGAATTTCACCCAAGCTTAGCCCGTCTTTTAGCACTGCTAGCGCGATTTTACGTTCAAACTCCGGCTCGCATGAAGCAAATCGCACGCGCAAATCCTCTCCTCGCAAGATAAAATCAAACACCGTGCGTTTAAAAATTTTACCGCTTGATTCGTGCCTGTATCCTACGTGCTCTGAAGCTGGCAGATAGCGATAAAGAAAGCCCTGAATCAGCTGCGAGAGAGATTTTGTGATTTTTAGATTTTTAGTTGGTAATTTTGCGTTGATGATTAGCATTTGCGCTCCTTTGCGCGGTAAAATTTTGCCCAAGATTCGTGCAAACCTTGGGCGAATGAGCTCTAAGCGGAATTAAAATCCTATCTCTTTGATATCGGCAAACTGCAAAAACGCGCGATAAATTTGCCCGATATTTGCGATACGATTTGCGCGTATCGCGGCATCCTGGACGTTTATCATCACATTATCGAAAAAATCATCAATCACGCCTTTAAGCCCAAATAGTGAGCGCAGATACCCACTCACGTCGTTTTCGTTGAGCTTAACCGCCCTGAACGCCGCATTTAGCGCATGCTCAGCGTCGTGTTCGAATAGGTTTTCGTCCACCGCGCCTATTTTTTCGTCCTTGATGATATTGGCTAGGCGCTTAAAAGTCGCGAAATTTTCCCCGAAATCCGCTGCTGCTGCGATCTCGCCCAGCGCCTTTATGGCCTTGCTTAGTCGTAATAGATCGTTTTCGCCGCTTGCGATGCACGCCTTGATCACGGACGGATTTATCTCGTCAAAAATTCCATATAATCTATCTTTCATAAAATCCAGCAGCTTAGAAATGTCAAATTTCTTATAATTTGGCGCCAGCTTTTGCGCCAGCGTATTCGCATCAAAGCTCAATCCTTGATTTAGTAAAATTTTAATTAGCCCAGTAGCTGCGCGGCGAAGCGCATACGGATCTTTATTGCCGCTTGGAACTTTATTGATACTAAAAAGCCCCAGGAGCGTTTCAAATTTCATCGCCACAGCGATTATGCTACTAAATACACCGCTTGGCAGCTCGCTATCCTCGCCGCTAGGCAGATATTGCTCGCGTATCGCGCGGCATACATGATCTGCCAGTCCAGCATGTGCGGCATAGTAACTACCCATAATGCCTTGAAGCTCGCTAAATTCGCCAACCATCGTGCTGCTAAGGTCTGCTTTACTAAACATTACGGCATTTTCTATGTCCTGCACAAAATCCTTTTTGCCGATCTCCGCCTCAATCTGCGTAGCATAATCTACGCTCAGTGCCCTTGCTACAGCTAGCTCGCGCACCTGCTTATCATAAACCGAGCCAAGGGCTTGCATATAGGATATTTGTTTAAGTTTTTCAGGGCTAAATTCCGCTTGCAAATCGCTTTTCCAAAAAAACATAGCATCGCTTAGGCGCGCGCGTAAAACTTTTTCATTGCCGCGTACTACAAGCTCGTCATCATCGGTGATCGCATTACTAACGACAACGAAGTGATTGCTTAGGCTTTTACCCTCGAAAACGGGAAAATAGCGCTGATTCTCCTTCATCGAAGTGATAATGACCTCTTTTGGCACGCTTAAAAAATCTCGCTCAAAACTGCCTAACAACGCCGTCGGATACTCGGTGATCGCCATTACTTCATCCAGCAACGCAGGATCGACCTCGATCTTAAAGCCATGCTTTTTCTCGAGCTTTGCAAACTCGCTTAGAATTTTATCCTTTCTTTTTTGCTCGCTTAAAATTACGCCGTTACGCTCCAGCAGTGCGAAATAATCTGCGGCGTCTTTAAATTTAATCGCTTCATAGCCAAATTTTCTATGCGGAAAAAATGTAGCTGCGCTTCGCACGCCATAAATTTCAAAATCTACGTTTTGACCGCCCAAAACGCAGGCTATGCTTCTTATAGGACGGATAAACTCAAACTTGCCGCTACCCCAGCGCATCGCGCGTCCAAAATTTAGCGATCGTAAAAACTCCTCTATCATTTCGCCTAGGATTTCACGACTATCGCGCCCCTTTTGCACCGCATCATGGTAGAGCACCTCTTTGCCGCCCACCTGCCGAAATTCCAGCTCGCTTTCGCTTATGCCACATTTTTTAGCAAAACTTAGCGCTGCAGGGCTCCACGCGCCGTTTTTTAGGGCGACGGATTTTGGTGCGCCCGTGCTTACGATCTGCGCATCATCGCCGCGTTGTGGAAAATCCTCGTGAAATAACACAAATCTACGCGGGCTAAATTCGAAGCGAAAGTCGCTATTTATGCGGTTAGCCTCAAGTACCGCGCGCCATTTTGGCGCGATATTCGCACGCTCTTTTAAAAACGGGATCGCAGGCAGCTCCTCGACCCCAATCTCAATGAGTAGTTCCATCTTTATCCTTTTTTCGTTGATTTCGTTTTTCGTTTTTCTCCATCATTTCGCGGTTAAATCCTACGATCATAAATATCATAAAAAGCACGAAAAGTGCGGTTATAACGGCGTGTATCATTCTACTATAAATTCCTTTTGCCCTTTATAAATCGTAAAATAGGCATTTTTAAATTCTAAATTTTTACCGTTTTGCACAGGAGCGCTTTTGCGAAAAATTCTAAACTCGCCCGCGCTTTTTAGATCAATTATGCCGTCTTTAACGTCACCTTTGATCGTGCCTATCACATCTCCTGCGCGCAGCTGCCGCACCGATGCGCTAGGCAAAACGTATGGTGCGATAGAGCCTACGTTGCCGCTTCTATATACGATCTCAAAATCGTCGATTTCAAAGCTTTGCTTATAAAATTTCGTCTTTTTTACTAGCAGATCGAGTTTATCACCTAGCTGCAGCCCGCTGCCGCCATAGACAAAAACTCCGCTTCCATCTTGGGAGATCGCAAAGCCATGGCGGTTTGTAAAGCTCACGACTGCGCCTTTTATCAGCATAGGCTCGCTTATAATGCACCCGTAAAGCTCCTCTATCGTGACGGTCTTTGCGGAGCTAGCGGTATTTTTAACTAAAAATTCTTGCTTTTTCGGCGTAGATTTTAAAGCGCCCCCGTCCGTCAGAATGAAGCTAATCGGAAAATGATCGGAAGCGGTAGAGGATTTAGCAACCGCGAAGCTGTCCTCTTTATATCCCGGCTCGCTACTAAAAAAATCGTCACTAAGCAAGATATGATCGAGCACCGCACCGCTTTCATGAGACTCACAAGAGCTAAAATGCTTTAACTGCGAGCAGGGATGCAGCGCCCACAAATCGCTAAATCCATCGCGCTCGATAAGCTCGTTTAGCAAAGAATTTCGCCCGAAATTCGTATTAAAATCTCCCGCTACGATAGCGCGTTGGTGCCCTTGCAAAACCTCGCGCAAAAAGGCGAAATTGCGCTTGCGCTCGCTTAGCGGATTGCGTGCAGAGAGCATATGTACGACATAAAAGCTAAAATCAGTGCCGCCAAGCGCGAAATCAGTGCGCAAAATATCTCTAGTTTTAAGCTCTATCGGGCGGTAGGTTTTTTGAAATTTTATCGGTATGCGCGACATCACCGCCACGCCCGCAGGTGCAGTCTGCGCGCGCGAAAAAGCGTAGAATTTATAGCCCGCTTTCTGCGCAAGCGCTTTTAGCACGGCTTCGTTTTCGATCTCTTGCAGCCCCAAAATATCGGCATTAAGCGCGCTTATCTCGTCCGCTACCGCTTGCAGCTTGCGCTCGTATTTTTGCTCGCTCCAACCACCGCGCCCGATCTCAAAGTCCGCATACTCCGTGCCGTCGTTTACGCCGTCGAATAAATTTTGCACGTTAAACGATGCGATCTTCAGCTCCGCCGCGTTCGCGCCGCAGAAAAACATCGCAAAAAGTAGCGCTAAAACTCGCAAACCGCGCTCCTAAAGTCGAATTCATCGATATTTTGGCGAATCGCTTCGTAGGTTACGATGCCCACGCTGGTGGCCAAATTTAAACTGCGCCCCGCCCCGCTCATCGGGATCGTGATGCAGTTTTCGCGGTTTGTGCGCATGATCTCAAGCGGCAGTCCGTGCCCCTCCGAGCCGAAAATCAAAAAATCGCCCGGCTGAAATTCCGCCTCGTAGTAGAGCTTGTTCGTCTTTGTCGTCGCAAAAAAGAAGCGCTGCTTAAATTTCTCGTTCGCCGCCATAAACTCGTCCCAATTTTCCCAAATTTTAAGATCCAAGCTCGCCCAGTAATCAAGCCCCGCGCGGCGCAGATGCTTATCGTCGATAACGAATCCCAGCGGCTTGATCAGATGCAAGCGGCACCCCGCATTGACGCACATACGCCCGATGGAGCCGGTGTTTGTGTGGATCTGCGGATATACTAACACGATATTAAACATCAAAAACCGCCGATTTTGCACGAGCAGAATTTTGCAATTTAAAATTCCGCGAGGCAAAGTTTTGAGATTTAGAATTTTGCAAAGCTAAATTACGTGGCTTGGAATTTTGCGCGGTAAATCCTTGTAAATTTGAATGGGCAAAATTCCATAATTTGAAATTCTGTGAAATAAAATTTAGGTCCGTGATTTTGCGATACTGCAGGACGTCAGATCTCTCCTTGTAGCGACACGGCTCTTGCATTTTTTTGTGGTGCGGCGAGGCAACTGCTCCCATAGCACAGGACGCGCAATACGGCTCGCTAAATTTTGCTTTAATGCGTTTAATATGACGCAGGCTGTGAGATTTTGTGCCAAGATGCCCTAATCTGCAAAATTTCATCTCGCTGTAATGCGAGCCGTGAAATTCCGTCTCGCCGCTACGCGGCTCGTATAATTTCTCGCCGCAGCGATGTGATCTGCGAAATTCTCTCGATCCATAAAACTTCGCCTCGTGGGCTTTTTCGGTATGGCGACACGACGGATGAAATTTTAATAGGTCAAATTCCGCGTCGTGAAATCCTACCGAGCTAAGCTTTGCACTATGAAATCTTACGCCGGAAAAATTTAAATTTCGCTCGCCATAAAAGATAAAATTTCGCGCAGCAAAAATCACGGGATTTCGCCTGCGATCAAAGCAAAAAGCGCATTTTTGCAAAGACGCAGCATTCTTGCAAAACGCGTAAATTTCGTCGCGACGATAGAATTTTTTCATAAAACTAGCTCCTAAATAAAACGGCGATTTTACAGAAATCTCTCTAAATTTACGCTTTTAAAGCCGCTACAAACGCCCTAATCTCCGCTTCTTGCAGCCTCTTGATCTCCTTGCCGATCGCAGCGCCGCGCAGATTGCGAGCGACATCTGCGGCGCAAACCAAGCTTTTAAATTTCTTATCCCAAATCCCAAGCCGCTTCGCCGCTTGCACCCTACCTTTACAATACAGCCCGAGCCACTGCTTAAGCGGCATTTTTAGAGCGATTTTGCATAGCCGCTCGTCGCTTACCCGCTTAAAAAACGGCTCGCTAAGTAGCCTTTTATAAAGAGAATTTAGCCCTAAATTCTTTAAAATCTTATTTTTATCTAATCCTAAAAAATTCAAAAACGCGTATAAAAAAAACATTTCATTTCTCACGAAAGATTCGCCGCGCTCTATGAATTGCATCAGTCGCTCATGCACTAGCGGATCAATCCGCAATCCAAAAACCCGCTCATAAAGCCCCAGCTCTTGCATTAGCATCATTCCGTATCGGTGCGCAGGTGCACGGAAAAATTTAATCAGCTCTGCTTTAACGCGTTCGCAACTAAGATCGCTAACGTCGATACTACGCATGAGCTCTAAGGTGCGCGGCTCGGCGCAAAGCTCAAATCTCGCGGCAAACTGCACCGCGCGATACACGCGCAAGCTATCCTCCACGAAAGTGTGCGGATCAACCACTCGCAAAATACGTGCGCGCAGATCCGCAAGCCCGCCGTAAAAATCGAGCACTTTACCACTTATAGCGTCTATCATCATAGCATTGATCGTAAAATCGCGCCGCCTACTAGCCTCGCGTTCGTCCGTAGCCAAAGCGACACTAAAGCCCTTGTGCCCGACGCCAGTCTTGCTCTCGGTGCGCGGCAGCGAAACATCGAAATTTTTATATTTATATACAAAGTAGCTTTTGCCGACGCCCTGTGCGCCGAAGTCTTGCATAATTTGCTCGAAACGGTGCGGATTCACATCGTAAAGCTCCACATCCACATCAGCACTCGCCCGCCCCAAAAAATGATCGCGCACGCAGCCGCCCACCAGATAGATGCGTGAGCTAAATTTTTTAAGATAATCTAAAAGCGCGATGAAATCGTCATTTTGATAGATTTTCAAGTCGGTTTTCGATACTTGCAAGCAAAAATTCCATAAATTTTAAATTTAGCTCCACACGCGCGTTCAAATCGCCCTTCTCAAAAGCGTTCAGCCCCTCAAAAAGCACTAAAATTCGCTCTTTTATCGCGCTCAAAAACTCCGCTTCGCTTGAAATTTTAAAATCTGTATTTGCGAGATATTTTGATTTATCGCCCGCTTGTCTCGCAGCCCCAAGATGTCGCGCTGCTTCAGGATGGCACGTGGCGGAATTTTTAGCACCAGAAGAAGCAAAACCTCCCGCTTGCATATCCTGCGCGGTGGAATTGCGAAGCTGCGGCGTGGCGAGCTCATCACCTCGCACCCCAGGCATCGTAAAATTCTGTGACTGCGAAACGAAATTTTGCTGGCGCGTGGCAGCATTTCGGATCTCTAGTGCGGCGGAATTTTGAGCTTGAAGCGACGCTAAATCCTGCTTTTTAGAATGCGCCGTACCGAAATAATCGTCAGCTTCGTTTTCTTTGAAATCAGAGCCAGGCCCAAAATTGTCATTGCTTAGCTCCTTAAAATGCGCGCCTAAAATACGAGGCGTCAAATCTTGCTTACTTTGGGAGTCGTCATCCGTAGAATTTAGCGCTAATTCAAAATCTTTACTTTCGGCAGAGCTTTGCGCTATGCTTGCGTCCCTGCTTTGCGGCGAAGCAAACCCATTCATATCGCTGCCTAAACTATCGTAAATTTCGCCTGCGATGCCCGATAAATCACGAAAGCTTTCGTCAAATTTCGCGGCGGAGCTTTTTAAAATTCCATCGTTTGCAAAGGTTGAATTTGCGGAATCTTTGCTACTTGCAGAAGTGGAATTTATAAAATTTTCTCCATTTAAAGAGACGGAGGCCACGGAATTTTCACCGCCTGCAAGATCAGAATTTTTAAAATTCTCCTCGCTGGAAAAAGTAAAATTTTCATCTTTTACGGCAGATTTTTTTAAAGTAGCGTCCGCTGCAAATTCCGTGCTGCTATACGTAGAGCTCTTACTCGCCATGGAATTTGAATGATCGAAGGCGGAATTTAAAGCGTCCGATGAGACAAAGCGCGAAGTGAAATTTTTGGTATCCAAGGAAGTAAAATTTTGCGCGTTTGATGAAGCGATATTCGGTGCAGATGTAGAATTTAAGGCATCAGGTGCAATGGGATCTGGCGCAAAAGAAGTGGGGCTTAAAGCATCCTGCGAAGCCTGCGCCTCTGCCTCAGCGCTGTTTGCATTTGCAGCCCTCTCTTGCTGCGCCGCCAAATCTTGCGTGCGCTTTTGTGCTTTCATCTCATTTACTGCTTCGATGATATCTTCCATTTCATTTTCATACATCAATTAGCCACCTCTTAAATTCCGCTTGTTTGCTCGCATCGACGCTTAAAAAGCGCTCAAGCATCGCCATATTGACGCCAGAGCTTACTCGATGATTCAAATTTAGCCGCGCAAAAAGCACAGCCGCATCGCCATCTTGCGGATTATCGCGTAAAATACCGCGACAAATCCGCATTGCGCCGTAGATATCGCCTTTTTTCTCAAGCTCCATAGCGTATGCTAGCGCACCATTCAAAGCTAGCTCCTAAGCCTTACTTGCGTAATCTGCGATGATCGAGCCGATCTCTGCGGTCGAGCAAATTTCTTTGGCGTCGTACTGCGCGATATCCTTGGTGCGGTATCCGTCGCGAAGCACGGCGCGTACGGCAAGCTCGATCGCCGCTGCCGCTTCATTCTCGACGAATGCGTATTTTAGCATCATCGCAGCGCTTAAGATCGTAGCGATCGGGTTTGCGATACCCTGCCCCGCGATGTCGGGCGCGCTGCCGTGGATCGGCTCGTAGATGCCTACCTTACCGCCGATACTCGCACTCGGAAGCAATCCGATCGAGCCGCAGATCATGCTCGCCTCATCGCTTAAAATATCGCCGAACAAATTCTCCGTCAAAATCACGTCGAACTGCGCAGGCGCCCGCACGAGCTGCATCGCGGCGTTATCTACGTACATAAACTCCAAATTTATCCCCTCGTAATTTCCCACTAGCTCGCTTACGACCTCGCGCCACAGCTGGCTTGTTTCAAGCACGTTGGCCTTATCCACGAGCGTTATCTTTTTGTTTCGCAAAAGCGCAGCCTCAAACGCGACCTTAGCCACGCGCTCGATCTCGGCGGCGTTGTAGCGCATCGTATTTAGCGCATCCTTTTCGTTTTTAACGCGCGGCTGCCCGAAATAAATCCCGCCCGTAAGCTCGCGCACCACCATTATATCGACGCCTTTGATGATCTCCGGCTTTAGCGTCGAAGCGTTTATCAGCTCATCAAAAATCATCGCAGGGCGCAGGTTTGCAAACGCCCCAAGCTCTTTGCGGATTTTAAGCAGCCCGCTTTCAGGTCGCAGTTCACGCGGCAAGCCATCCCATTTCGCGCCGCCGATCGCACCGAAAAGCACTGCATCGCTTGATTTAGCGGCATTTAGCGTTTCATCCGGAAGCGGAACGCCCATAATGTCGATTGCGGAGCCGCCCATTAAACGGTAGTCAAAATTTAGCTCGAAATTAAATTTATGGCTTACGGCATCAAGCACCTTGATCGCCTCTTCGATGATCTCAGGGCCGATTCCGTCGCCTTTTATCACGCATACGTCGTATTTTTTCATCCAAATTCCTTACAAGTTTATCTTTGTTTTTGCGTAATTTATCGCTCCGCCCGCGTCGAGTAGCTTTTGCATAAACTCCGGTATCGCGCCGAATTTATACTCAGTTTTTTGAGTTAAATTTTTAATTACGCCGCCCTTTAGATCGATGCTAAGCTCGTCGCCCTGCGCGATCTTATCCGTCTCGTCGCATTCGAGGATCAAAAAGCCCGTGTTGAAGCTGTTTCGATAAAAAATCCTAGCGAAGTTTTTTGCGATCACGCATGAAATTCCGGCGGCTTTAAGCGCCATCGGAGCGTGCTCACGAGAGCTGCCGCAGCCGAAATTTTTCCCCGCTACGATGATGTCGCCGCGAGCTATTTTGGACGAAAAATCCCTGTCCGCATCCTCCATGATATGCGTAGCAAGCACCGCCGCATCGGAAGTGTTTAAGTAGCGCGCCGCGATAATAATGTCGGTGTCGATATCATCGCCGAATTTCCATACTTTTGCCATATTTCCGCCTTAAATTTTAAAATAGATGCACGATTTTACCGACAAATTTATTAAAATCCGCTCAATCGCTCCGATACGAGGGCGAAATTCCTCGCTTGAAATTTGGGGCTAAATTTAAGCGCGAGAGCGCAAAGATAGGAAGTGCGGAGGCGTTAAATTTAAAAGCGGCGGCGTAAGGGGCGGAATTTCGGCGCGCTAATTTTCGTCTTGCAAGCACGAAATTTTAGCGGGCGATCTTAAATTTAGCTAAAAATATAACCTAAATTTTAAAATTTAGCCTAATCTCTAGAATTTAAAAAATCATTAAATTTAGATGATTTGCGCCGTATATAAGCAAAAATAAAGAGCGTTTCGGTATAATCTAATTTCTCAAAACCAAAATACACAACGACACAAGGAGATTTTATGGCGAGCCCAAAAGACGCCTTAAGCCCCATCGAGCAATTTTTCGACGAAAATCAAAAAAGCTACATCACCTACGAAAGACTGATAAAATTTTTCGACAAAGCCCCCACCGCGACGGCTGTTAAGAAGGTCGAAGCGCTTACGAAAAAATTCGACGTTGAGCTAATCTCCGCCGCGGAAATCTCCAAAATCAAAAATTTAGAAGACGCGAAACTCAAAGAAGCGACGCAAAAAAGGCTGCTGGACGAGGGCTGGGACGAGGAGTTTGACCTATCCAGCGACGTCGAGCTTTTGGAGTGGAGCCGCTCTGACAGCCCGGTACGAATGTACCTGCGCGAAATGGGACAGATCCCGCTGCTGACCAAAGAAGAGGAGATCGAGATCAGCAAAAAAATCGAGCTCGGCGAGGACATCATCATCGACGCGTTTTGCTCGGTGCCGTACTTAATAGACTTCATTTTAGACTATAAAGAGCCGCTCATCAACCGCGAACGCCGCGTCAAGGAGCTTTTCAAGAGCTTTGACGACAGCGACGAAGAGGGTGAAGAGGAGGACGAAGAGGAACTATCGGAGGAGGATTACGACGACGAGGAGGATGAGGAGAGCGCGGACGAGGCGAAGCAAAAGCGCTCTAGAAAGAACGATAAGCGCGCCCTAAAGGTCATCGAAAGCTTCAAGGCTCTTGAAAAAGCCAAAAAGGATTGGATGAAATTTGCCGAGAAAAATGCCGAAGCGATTAAGCAGAGCAAGGGAATTTTATCGAAGCTAAACCTGGCGTTTAAAAAGAAAATTTTAAAAGAAAAGCTCATGGATCTGGGTCCAACTAGCAAGCTCATCACCGAGATCGTAAAATCGATGGAGACCGCGCTAAAAAGCGACGAAGGCTTCGAAAAAGAGCTCAAGCGCCTGGAATACAAGCTGCCGATGTTTAGCGCCGAACTGCGCGAAAATCACAAAAAAATCCTAAAAGATATCACGAAGCTCAGCAAGGACGACATCATCGCGCGCGTGCCGGAAGCTACGATGGTCTCGACCTATGTCGATATAAAAAAGCTCTTTTTGACAAAAGAGGCGAGCAAAAAAAGCTTCAACCTAGAGCCCGAGCGGCTGAAAGAAATTTTAGAGCAGATTAAGCGCGGCAAGCGCATCAGCGACAATGCAAAAGCGCGTATGGCGAAGTCCAACCTGCGCCTGGTAGTCTCCATCGCCAAGCGCTACACCAACCGCGGGCTGCCGTTTTTAGACCTCATCCAGGAGGGCAACATCGGGCTTATGAAGGCGGTGGATAAATTTGAATACAAACGCGGCTATAAATTTTCGACATACGCGACGTGGTGGATCCGCCAGGCGATCAGCCGCGCCATCGCCGATCAAGCGCGCACGATCCGCATCCCGATCCATATGATCGAGACGATAAATCGAATTAATAAAATCACGCGCAAATATATGCAAGAAGGCGGCAAGGAGCCCGATATCAACGTCATCGCACAAGAGGTAGGCCTTAGCGTCGATAAAGTAAAGCAGGTCATCAAAATCACAAAGGAGCCGATCAGCCTAGAAGCGCCGATCGGAAATGAGGATGACGGTAAATTCGGCGATTTCGTCGAAGACAAAAGCTCGGTTTCGCCGATCGAACAAATTTTAAAATCCGATCTCAAAGAGCAGATCGACGATATCTTAGAACAGCTCAACGACCGCGAGCGAACGGTTATCCGCATGCGATTCGGGCTGCTTGACGACGAGAGCGACCGCACGCTTGAAGAGATAGGCAAGGAGCTCAACATCACTCGCGAGCGCGTCCGCCAGATCGAAAGCTCGGCGATCAAAAAGCTAAAACACCCAAAGATCGGCCGCAAACTCAAAACCTATATCGAGAGCTAAAACAAAACGCCGATATAATTATTCTTTTTACTCTTTGAACGCCCGGCAAATTTAAAATCCATTAGACAGCCGGGCTTTGACATCGGTATGATTGATCCTGACGCACGACAAAAATTTAAATCCGCTAAGATCCAAGCCGGGGCTGTCAATAGTGTATTTTTAGTCTAAATTTATCAAATAGGACGCAAATCAAGGCACAGTAAAATCCAGCAGTACTTAAAACCTCGATTTTTATGGGCTTAAGGTTTGAAGTTCGTAAGTTTCAAACTCCAGCGGAGAGAATTTACACTCCGAGGCAGCCAAAATTTCCTTGCAGATTTGCGGTTTCAAACTCCAGTGGAGGAAATTTACACGATAAAATCCAAATTGACCTATCGCTTGATGCGATGTTTCAAACTCCAACGGAGAAAATTTCCACTCAGAATGGAAGACGTGAAATTTACGAGGTAGTAGTTTCAAACTCCAACGGAGAAAATTTACACCAAAACCTTTTTTAAAATCCGCGTCGTTTGCAAATGCGTTTCAAACTCCAGCGGAGTAGATTTACACGAAGCTAAAAGATGTTTTCTGTGCGTGGCTAGATATGTTTCAAACTCCAGCGGAGGAAGTTTACACATGGCTAAGGGATATTAAGGCGATATTCTTTGAAGTTTCAAACTCCAGTGGAGGAAATTTACACGGATGTATGATAACTCAATGAAAAAGATTGGCGGACGTTTCAAACTCCATCGGAGTAAATTTACACAGCTCTAGAAATTCTATTTTTACAGGCTATGAATACTTGAAGTTTATATTCTTACCCCTTAAATTTAGATAAGCGACAAAGGCGGTTTAAAATAAAACACCGTATTTGTAGTGTTTTGCAAATCTCAGCCAAAGCTTTATCCGCACAATTTTCAAAATTCCGACTAAAACTAGGTAGCGCGATTTAACGGCGCAAAAGTCGTTGCCGTTTTGCCGCGCTGTCATTCCGCCTCGCATCATCTGGCTGGCTTACTGCGCGCCGACGAACCGGCATCGCGGCACCGGCAAGTTTTGACACACACTCAATTGCATCCCGCCGCCGCACTGCCGTACCTGCAATTGCAGCACCCATAAATTTACCGCATTGCTGCGCTGAAAACCGCAACACTCTTAAATTTACTGCTCCGCCGTGCCGTCCCACTCTTAAAATTACCTTTTGTAGCCAAGGGTGCGCTGGATAACACGACGTCGGTATTTTTGTTTTTCTCTAAATTTACCTTCCGTAGGGCCGCCAAATTTAACCGTGCCGCAAGCTGCGCTTTCTAAGGTAGCTATAAATCCAAGCTCCGAGCAATAAAATCGCCGCGAGGCAATACATATAAAAGGCCGCGCCGTTTTCATACTCCACGTCCTGCGCGCTAAAGATCAGCTGCGACATCTCGGGGTTTCGCGCCGCCTCGTCCGCGATCTGCGCCATCACCTCATCATCATGCACGTCTAGCGTGATCTTTCGCAAATCGATGAAATTCGTCCGCTTATCCAGATGCCTGCCGCTGCGGCCCGTGACGTAAACGCTATGCGAGTAGAAATTTAGATAGTAAAATCCCGCGTCGTCTTTCAAAAGCCTTTCCGAGATCTGCCGCACGGCGCCTTTAAACGGATTGTCGCCCGCCCTTTTTAGCGCGCTTAGCCGGCTGGCATCTGCGCCAAATTTATAATACACGTACCAAAGCGCGTCCTTGAGCCGACCTTCGGTACCGCTGCCGCGCGGGCGATTTAAAATTTTATCCTTGCTTAGATAAAATATGCCGTTTTTGCTCGCAAACAGCATGTATTCCTGATGCCCACTCTGAAAATTTAGCGGCGTATAGGGCTCGTTTGTGGGGTCAAACCTCTCGCCGTTCATCAGCACCGCGCCCGTAGCTGGATCAAAAAGAAACTCTATGCCCGAGTTTGGCTCCACGAGATACATCTGCTCACTAGGCGTGAAATTTAGCCTCTCGCCGTCCGCATAGACGCTGCGTCCGTCGCTTAGCCACCGATCGACCGGGCGAAAGTGCGCGGGCGAGCCGGGGCCGTCTTCGTGTATGATTTTTAGCCTTATCTGTTTTAGATTTTTTGCATCCGCACCCGCTAAAATTTTACCCTCGTAAAATACCCGCTCGCCGTCGGTGGCGACGTAAGGGCTCTCGGTCAGCGGCGAGATAGGCGCGCTAGTATCAAGTCTAGCGTATGGGTAGTTGTACTCCTGCGGCCATTTGGAGAGCCCGAACGCATGTAAAAACACTTTATAAATGTAGCTTATCGCGCCGCCCGTGCGCTGCGTAACGTCCGAGCAGAAGTAGCTCACGCGCCCGTCGCTGTAGTATCGCGCGCCGATCTTTTGCGTGCGGGCGGGATCGAGTCCCGACATCTTGCGAGCGCCGCAAAATACGCTACTAGCGTCCATGCCGACGTTTGTATAGGAGTATCTGCCGGTATCAAGCGCGCGAAAGCTCGCCGCGTCCGCGTCGCCCTCTAGCTCGTAGGGAGCGAGGTTCCAAGAGCGTAGGTAAATTTTGCCGCCGATGTTGAAATAATCGCTGCGGCCGATCTTTTGCGCGTCCGCGGGCAGCTCGCGCGAGCTATCATACACCGATAACTCATAGATAAAAACGAGCGAGACGAAGAGCGGCACGAAAAGTACCGCAAATAGCAGCCTTAGCGCCTTTTTATCAAATTTGCTTAAATTATTCGTCTTTTTCATAAGGCAATTATATATCTTGCTAGTTTAAAACGTTAGAAATTTAAAAGCGTTTGCAGGGGAAATTTGAAAATTTAGGCTGCGGTAAATTTGGCGGCGAAAGCCGCGGGGTAAATTTATTTGACGGCAAAGCCTCAGCTCAAATTTGCCCGCACCCGCGGAACGACGCAAGCTCCGCGCAAATTTAACTTAGTACCCGTCAAAATGCTTGGTCTTTGGCAGCACCAAATTTAGCGTGATGCCGATAATCGCGCCAAGTCCAACGCCGCTAAAGCTCATCGCGCCAAAGTCCAGCACCATACCGCCGATCGCGCAGACGAAGATGAGCGCGACGATGATCATATTGCGCGGCTCGGCCAGATCTACGCTGTTTTTTATGAGCGTCTCCATGCCCACGCTCGCGATGATACCGAAAAGCAGCAACATAATGCCGCCGATGACGGGAGCGGGGATCGTGGAGAGCGCGGCGCCGAGCTTACCCACAAAAGCTAGCAGTATCGCTGTAAGCGCGGCAAAGGTCATGATGGCTGGATTGTAGGCCTTCGTGATGCTGACCGCGCCCGTGACTTCGGAGTAGGTGGTGTTTGGCGGTCCGCCGAAGCACCCCGCTAGCGACGTCGCTAGTCCGTCGCCAAGTAGCGTGCTTTTAAGCCCCGGGTTTTTGAGGAAATTTTCCTTCGTGACGTTGCTGATCGCAAGCATATCGCCGATGTGCTCGATCGCGGGTGCGATGGCGATAGGCACCATGTAGATTACCGCTTCGAGCTTAAAAACCGGCGCGGTGAAATGCGGCAGCACAAACCACGGCGCGTTTAAAATCGGCGTAAAATCCACGATCCCGATGAACAGCGACGCGCAGTATCCTGCCGCGATGCCGCAAAGTATCGGCACGAGGCGCAGCATGCCGCGACCAAACATCATAACGACGATAACCGCCGAGAGCGAGATAAGCGCGATAGTAAGCGACTGCCCTTGCGTGTAAAGCGCCTCTTTGCCCTTGCCCATGACCATATTTACGGCCGCGGGCGAGAGGATGAGACCGATCGTCATGATGACGGGACCCACGACCACGGGCGGTAAAATTTTATGCAAAAACCCCTCGCCTTTGAGCCTAATAAGCAGGCTTAGAACCACGTAAAAAAGCCCCGCCGCGATCACCCCGCTCATCGTCGCGGCGATGCCCCACTCTTTCACGCCGAAGCTTAGCGGCGCGATGAACGCGAAACTGGACGCGAGAAAGATCGGCGGGACGTGTTTACGCGTGATGAGCTGAAACAGCAGCGTGCCGATGCCCGCCGTAAACAGCGCCACGGACGTATCAAGCCCCGTTAAGATCGGCACCAGCACGAGTGCGCCGAACGCGACGAATAGAAACTGTACGCCGACAAGAGCGTCGCGTAGCCTGAGATTGTAGCCTTCGTATTTTTCCATCTTCTCCTCTTTTATCTTTGCGACTTGCCTTTTGAGCACTTTTTGCGGAGTTTGCTAAAATTTTGCTCGGCAGACTACCCGTCTAGCCTACGCAAAATTTTCGCTGCACAACCCCAAAAATCATCTCAAAACAAGCGTAGCGTTTTTGCAAAGCAAAATGTTTTTATAAAATACTTCGCCTTGGCTCCTGTATTAAAATTTATAATACACCGACATTCTACAAATTTTAACTCGCCGCAGTCGCGGACGAACAAGTCCGCTCCTTTGCAAGCACTAAAAATTTATCGAAACTACACATCATCTGTCTTGAATATTTTCAAAAATTTATGCCTTTCTGCCTCGTCTAAAGAAAAAATACCACGCCTTAATTTTTAAATCTGACACATCAAATATTTTGACCTACCCAGTCGCGGACGAGCAGTCCGCTCCACTCTCCGCTGCCAAGCACCGACGGCTGCAAGCAGAACGAAGCAGTAGCGCTTCTAAACTACCTGCGATCCATCCTAAATGTTTTAAAATTTAGCCTCGCTTTAAAATTTCGCGCTCAAGCTTAAAGCTAAATTTCAAATCAAAGCCGCTATGCCACATCGTATATAAGCGCCCTTTTGCTGCGATTTTGCGTCGTATCAGACGCGCGAAACCGCAAGGCGAAAATCAAGCCCATAAAATTATCGGGCAAAGCCACGTAAACAGATCCAAACAAACACCGACTAAAATTCGCAAACCAGCAACTAAATTTCACAAACATAGCAGATAAATCAAAACCTATGTAAGCCGAATCCGCCACTAAAATTTAGCGAGAGAATTCCATCGTACGGCTATTTTTTGCGTAGCAGGTCCTTTAGGCTTGCCCTTACATCCTTGCCACGCAGAATTTGCGCGACCTCGGTAGCGATCGGAGCGTAGATCTTGTGCTTTGTCGCGATATTTACGACCGCTTCGGTCGTAGCCACGCCCTCGGCGACCTCGCCCAACTCGCGCAAAATTTCCTCGAGCCTCTTACCGCGCGCAAGCCCTAGTCCCACGCGGTAGTTTCGCGATAGTGCGCTCGAGGCGGTCAAAAACAGATCGCCCACACCGCTTAAGCCCAAAAAAGTCTCGTCTCGCGCGCCGAAAAACTTGCCGAAGCGCGCGATCTCTACGATGCCGCGCGCGATCAAGCTCGCTCTAGCGTTATTGCCGAGCTCGAGCCCATCGCAAACGCCGCTAGCGATGGCGATGACGTTTTTATACGCGCCGCACACCTCTGCGCCGATGATATCACCACTCGTGTAGGTCTTGATGTAGGCAGGGAAGGCACTTGCGAAAAGTTCGGCTAGATTTTCGTTACACGAGCTTACGACGAGCGCGCAAGGCAGCTTCTGCATGACTTCGGTGGCAAACGACGGACCTGATAGATAAGCAAGATTGCCGCGCGCGATGTGAGATTCAAAAATTTCGTTCAAAAACCTACCGCTTGCTGCGTCGATGCCCTTGGAAGCGACTAGAATTTTTTGATTTTTGTAAGTGAAATTTTGATCCAGCCACTGCGCGGTTTGCTGCGCTGCGAGCACAAACACCAGTGCTTCGCATTCCAGCGCTTCGCTCACGCTTACAAAATGCGGAATTTGCCTTGGCGTGCGAGAAGTGATGACACATTCGTTTTTTGCGCTAAGCGCGTCAAAAAGTGCGCTACCCCATTTGCCCGCGCCGATAACCGCGATTTTCATTATGTTCCTTTTTAAAAATTTATTCGCAAATTTGCGGTTTTTCAAATTTCATTCTCTTGAAATTCCCGCTCTTTGAAAATTTAGCCCAAAAGCGCCGACATGAGCCTGTGCAAACGCTAGCCGAAGCCACGCTTTAAAATTCGCTTTTTGAAATTTACCTCACTAAAATTTCATACTTTTAAGGTTTTGCTCTTCCGCCAAAAAACACTTTCACAAAAGGCGCGGCAGTGAACGAATGAGGATTTTGAAACTCCATTATACGTTTTAAATTTCACTCGTGCATCGCCGAGGCAAATCAAATTTTTAAAAATTTTACTCAGACGCCCGATCGCAAATCGTGCTTTTAAATCCGCTTAAATCTATCAAGGCGTGCTTTGAGCCTAGATAATCTGCGGTCGCTCGCCACGTTATCGTTTGGCGCAAGGTTTGGGGCACGCGCATCTAACGCGGCGATTGATTAAATTTAGCCTACACATCGACTCGCCGCTCAAATTCGACTCTACGTATTCGATCCTACCCGCCGCCGCACCCGAGCTGCCGCTTTTGCTCTCGCAAGCAAAGCAATTTTACGCATTCCCTACAAGCTTTGACGGTAGCCGTGAGTAAAATTCCTAACGGACGCGCTTCTTAAACTCCTCTGTCGTAGACCGACACTCGCGCAAACGCCCCGCACGAGAAAAAACGAGCTCAAAAGAACAAAACGTGCGCGAGGCAGAGCAGGTAGCCGCCGAGATCGCGCCGAATGAAATATAACAAAAAAGTCTTCGTCATTGGTGCGTGAAAGCTTTAGCTCGAAGCAAAACGTTGCGAGCGGATTTAAAATTTTACCCCAGAGGTTTTATCTATCGCACTCGCGCCGCCGCCTTTAATTCGCCGTTTGCGCCGCGCAAGCTGCGAAATCAGCCCAGCTTCTGTTTCAGAAGCTCGTTCACCTTCGCGGGGTTAAACGCGCCCTTGCCCTCTTTCATCACTTGGCCTACGAAGAAGCCGAATAGCTTGTCCTTGCCGCCGCGATAGTCCGCGACTTTGTCCTCATTTTGGCTCATCACGCGCGCTATGATCTCCAAAATCGCGCCGTCATCGCTTACCTGCCTCAAGCCTAGTTTGTCGATGACCGAGCTTACGGACTCGTCGTGCTCCATTAGATAATCAAGCACCTCTTTGGCGGCCTTTTGCGACACTGCGCCGCCTTCGATCGCGCTTAAAAGCTCGTTCATCTTCGCGCTGTTTACTGGCGAATCCTCGATCGTGACGCCGTTTTTGAGCCTGCCCGCAAGCTCGACGGTAAGCCAGCTGACGCAAAGTTTAGGCTCATGTCCCGCCGCGATCAGATCCTCAAAAAATCGCGCGTTTTCGTAGGTCGAGATTATGATCTCGGCGTCCTTCTCTTTAACGCCCAGCTCGCGGATGTATCGGGCCTTTTTCTGATCGGGCAGCTCGGGGATCTGCTGCGCAGCAGCTAGCATCTCGTCATCCACGATCACGGTTAGCAGGTCGGGATCGGGGAAGTAGCGATACTCGGCGCTGTCTTCTTTGCTGCGCATCGGCTTAGTGATAAGTTTAGCGGTATCAAAAAGGCGGGTTTCTTGCACGACCTCTTGCTCATATTTGCCGTCCTGCCACGCTTCGATCTGACGCTCGATCTCAAACTCGATCGCTTTTTGGATAAATTTAAAAGAGTTTAAATTTTTAATCTCCACGCGCGTGTAGAGCTTTTGCTCGCCTTGCGGACGGATGCTGACGTTTACGTCGCAGCGAAACGAGCCTTCTTGCATATTTGCGTCGCTGATATTTAAAAAGCGCAAAATGCTGTGGAGTTTTTTTAGATACGCGACCGCCTCGTCCGCAGAGCGCATATCGGGCTCGCTTACGATCTCCAAAAGCGGCGTGCCGGCGCGGTTTAGATCGACCAGGCTGCGCGAGCTTTCGTGATTATTTTTGCCCGCATCCTCCTCTAGGTGCGCGCGCGTAATGCCGATGCGCTTGCTCTGTCCGTCCGCGGCTATGAAAAGCTCGCCGTGCTCGACGATCGGGATCGTCCACTGCGAAATTTGATACGCCTTGGGAAGGTCGGGATAGAAGTAGTTTTTGCGGTCGAATACCGACTTACGGTTGATCGTCGCATTGACGGCGGTGCCGAAGCTGATAGCTTTTTTAACCGCTTCCTCGTTTAGCACGGGAAGAGCACCCGGAAGCGCTAGGCAAGTCGGGCAGACGTGCGAATTCGCCTCGTCGCCGAAGCTCGTGGGGCAGGAGCAAAAAATTTTGGTTTTGGTATTTAGCTGGCAGTGTACCTCCAGGCCGATCACGGTTTCAAACATTAACTTAACCTTTTAGAATAAAAATTTCGCGTAATTTTACAATTTTTTGCTTTAATACTCGCTTGTAGCGGCGCACGGCGCGGCTAAATTTTAAAATTTAATCGGATAGATTTCTATTCGCCGCCGCTAAGGAGCTTTTCTTTCAGATCGAAAACATCGACCATCAAGCAGGTGATGATGACGCATATCACGCCTGGAGCGGTGCAGATGAAGAGGAATTTTAACCCCAAAAAATAAAATGACGGGTAGGCGAAAAAGACGAATGCGCCGACGAAAATCAATCCGAACGACGCACCCACGAGGAAGTATAAGAAATTTCGCTTAAAATTAATGCTCATCGACGATCACGGCGCCCGCTAGATAAACGTAGCTTAAAACCATGAAAATAAAAGTCTGCAAAATCGCCATAAAAGTAAGCAGCGCAAACGGTACCATCGGTATTAGTGCAGGAGCGAGAGTAAGCATAACGAGCAGGAAGGTATCGTCGCCTTTGATATTACCGAAAAGTCGGAAAGAAAGCGATACGACGCGCGAAAAATGCGAGACGATCTCTATAACGAACATAAACGGAGCTAGGATTTTCACCGGCCCCATAAAGTGCTTTAGATAATTAATCACGCCATGCTCGCGAATGCCCTCAAAATGGTAATACAACCAAACACAAAGCGTAAGCGAAAGGGTTAAATTTAGACTCGCGCTCGGCGACTCAAAGCCCGGCACCAAGCCGATAACGTTACTAAAAAATATTACAAATCCCAATGTTGCGATTAGCGGAAGATATTTTTTGGCTTGTTCCTCGCTACCCATCGCGTCCTTGCCGATCGTTAACACGCCGCTTAGGTAGGCTTCGGCGATATTTTGCATGCCGTGTGGCACAAGCTGAAGCGAGCGAGTGGAGCAAAGCGCGACGGCTACGATGATAGCGACGACCAAAAAGAAGTAAAAAAGGTAGATAAAAGTGTGGTCGTAAGAAATTAAACCGCCAAAAAGGAAGATGTCTTTTAGCATAAAAACCCTTGATCGTTGAAATTTGAGGCGTATTTTACACTTCTATTCGTTAAAGTATATTTAAATTTGCGCCAGCGAGTGAAATTTTGAGCTTTGCGAGTTCTTGCACCGCTTTGCTTGCCTAGCACTTTCGTCTAGCTTGCGCACCATTTCTGCGGGGATTTTGCGTTTTTTTGGCATTTAGCTCCATATTTACAGCAAATGACAAAATTTTTGCTAGTAAGCACGAAATTTGCAGCTATACTGTTAATACTATTTTTGCAAATTAATACTATTTTTGCAAAATAGAATTTATCTGTCGCATACAGTGAAGCCCTAAATCAGCTATGCGGTAAAATTTATGTTTACAGATACAATAAAATTCTACCGCGACGGCACCGCGATAAATTCCAAGAATTCCAAGAATTCCAAGAATTCCAAGAATTCCAAGAATTCCAAGAATTCCACTCAGCTCAAAAAAATCATAGTTAAAATTTAGCAAACCCAGGATCCGATTGTTAAAATTTTATAAAATTTATATAAAAACCTTGACATATTGCCACTCAATGTTGTATAATACTGGCAATCTTACCGAAAGAGTGCTAAAAGTGAAAACGAATAAACGTGATATGATCCTGGAATCCATCATTTCCGCCTATCTCGATAGCAACACCCCGATCGGATCTTCCGAGCTGGGTGAGCGTATGGGCGTAGCGATGTCAGCGTCTAGCATTCGAATTTATTTTAAGCGCTTAAGTGACGAGGGGGCTTTAACGCAGCTTCATGTAAGTGGTGGTAGAATTCCGACGGTTGCGACGATGCAGGATTACTGGCGCGCTAGACTTAGCTTCGACGATGAGTTAAAAATAGACGATGCTCGCGAGCTAGAAGCGGTGCTTGAGGATTTTGAAATTTATTGTATGATTTTCAACGCCGAAAACGAAGCCCTAAGCGAAGTCATCAATCACGATGATCGTTTCATAATCCTTACATTTAGAACGGATGAGATTATCTTAAAATACGATTTTAGAGTTTTTAAATTCCTATCAAATTTAATAGGAATTTCACTCGGGGATTTGGAGTTAGCCTCGATGCAGATCGGTCTGCGCGAGCTTAGCACCAAAATCAAAGAGCTAAAAAATTCTAAAATCGAATTTCTTTGTAACGAAGTCGTGGCGTATAAAATTTTCAAAGATGAGCGGTTTAAAATTTTACTCAACCCCTCGATCGCCGTAAATTTTACTAAAAATTTGATCTTCGCGCCCTACTTCGAGCACGGATTTATGGGGATCAAACGCCCCGTAAAATTCGAAGGCGAGGACGCTACGATGATCTGCGCAGGCAGCGTTTACGAGAATTACGAGAAATTTTTTAACTACGCTAAAGGAGTAGCATGAGCCATAAATTTAAAGAGCACGGCGATAAAAATGCAGCGTGCGATAGTGAAGAAAAAGAGGTTTGCGAGCAGTGCGCGTCAGAGGCGAGCGAGCCACAAGAGGCGCAGACATGCGACGATACCGATGCGCAGATACAAAAGCTTCAAAACGAGCTAAGTGAGATTACTGATAAATTTTACCGCGCCAATGCGGATTTTGAAAATCTCAAAAAACGTTTGGAAAAAGAAAAAGATAGCGCTGTTGCTTACGCTAGCGAGAGCTTTGCGAAGGATCTGCTGCCGATAATCGACGCGCTTGAGGAAGCCGCCAAAATTAATGTGGAAGGTAATGAGCTTGCAGATAAAATTGAAGTCGGCGTAAAACAATGTCTAAGCCTTTTTACAAAGACTTTTGAAAAATACGGTATCATTCCGATAGCGACGGATGCGGGATTTGATCCTAGCGTGCATAACGCCATCTCGATGATTGAAGCCGAAGGCGCTAAAAAAGGCGATATAGTTCAGGTCTATCAAAAAGGCTATATGTATAAGCAGCGCGTTTTACGCGCCGCTATGGTAGTAGTGGCGAAATAATCGCTCAAATTTTAAAATTTTAAATTCAACACAAAGGATAAACAAATGGCAAAAGTCATAGGCATCGACCTAGGAACAACAAACTCGTGCGTAAGCATATTCGAACGCGGCGAGAGCAAGATCATACCGAATAAAGAGGGTAAAAACACCACTCCGTCGGTAGTAGCTTTCACCGACAAAGGCGAGGTTTTAGTAGGCGACAGCGCCAAGCGCCAAGCAGTCACCAACCCTGAAAAGACGATCTATTCGATCAAGCGCATCATGGGTCTTATGATGAATGAAAAAAACGCGCAGGAAGCCAAAAAGCGCCTACCGTATAAGATCATCGACCGAAATGGCGCGTGCGCGGTAGAGATCGCGGGCAAGGTTTATACACCGCAAGAAATTTCAGCCAAGGTGCTAATCAAGCTAAAAGAGGACGCCGAGGCGTTTTTGGGCGAGCCCGTCGTAGATGCGGTTATAACCGTGCCTGCGTATTTCAACGATAGCCAAAGAAAGGCGACGAAAGAAGCAGGAACAATCGCGGGCCTAAACGTGCTTCGCATCATCAACGAGCCGACCGCGGCGGCGCTTGCGTATGGACTGGATAAAAAAGAATCCGAAAAGATCGTCGTTTACGATCTAGGCGGTGGTACGTTCGACGTAACCGTGCTAGAAACTGGCGATAGCGTCGTAGAAGTTTTAGCTACCGGCGGTAATGCATTTTTGGGCGGCGATGATTTCGATAACAAACTGATCGACTTTTTAACCTCAGAATTTCAATCTGAAACAGGCATCGACTTGCGCGGCGATGTCATGGCTATGCAACGCCTAAAAGAGGCTGCGGAAAACGCCAAAAAAGAGCTAAGTAGCGCGATGGAAACGACGGTAAATTTACCTTTCATTACCGCTGATGCTACAGGTCCAAAGCACCTGATGAAAACCATCACTAGAGCTAAATTTGAAAGCATGATCGATTCTTTGGTAGATGAGACCATAAGCACGCTTAAAAAGGTTGTAAGCGACGCAGGTCTTAGCATGAACGACATCAAAGAAGTCGTCATGGTTGGCGGCTCGACGCGCGTGCCTTTAGTGCAAGAGGAGGTCAAAAAGGCTTTCGGCAAGGAGCTAAATAAGAGCGTAAACCCTGACGAAGTCGTAGCGATCGGTGCAGCGATCCAAGGCGCGGTCATCAAAGGCGACGTAAAAGACGTGCTACTACTCGACGTCACTCCGCTAAGCCTCGGCATCGAAACCCTGGGCGGCGTGATGACTAAGATCATCGAGAAGGGAACTACGATACCTACGAAAAAATCTCAAACCTTCTCGACTGCAGAGGATAACCAAAGCGCCGTTACGATCAACGTCTTGCAAGGCGAGCGCGAGTTTGCGAAAGACAATAAATCGCTAGGAAATTTCAATTTAGAGGGCATCATGCCTGCTCCTCGCGGAGTGCCGCAGATCGAGGTAGAATTTAACATCGATGCGAACGGAATTTTAACCGTTTCGGCAAAAGACAAAGCCACCGGCAAGGCAACCGATATCCGCATCACCGGCTCAAGCGGCTTAAGCGATGCCGAAATCGATAAGATGGTGAAGGATGCCGAGCTTCACAAAGAGGAAGACAACAAGCGCAAAGAGACCGTCGAAGCGCGCAACCAAGCCGACAGCATCGCACATCAAACCGAAAAGAGCCTAAGCGAGATGGGCGAGAAGGTACCGAGCGATCTACGCGCTAAGATCGAAGGCGCGCTAAATGATCTAAAAGCCGTGCTAAAGGATGAAAACGCGAGCAAAGAAGCGATAAACTCCAAAGTAGAAGCTCTAAGCAAGGTCGCCGAGGATCTATACAAGGCTGCCAGCGCAAATCAGGGCGGATCGCAAAGCAGCGGTGCAAACGGCGGTAAAAAAGACGACGACGTCATCGACGCCGAAGTCGAATAGCTCGCTAACGCAAAGTGAAATTTTATAGCCGCGCGCTCGGTAATTTTGCTAGAGCTTGAAAGGCAATTTTACCGGCACGCAGCAGAAGCGGCCCCGTAAACCGCACATAAAATTTCATAGCTTCACAGACTCGGGCGTTTTTCATACGCCCGAGCTTAACTGCTACTTCAAATTAAATTCCCAACAAACTAAAATTTTGAGTCACACATAAATACTACTAAATTTTGCGCTGTATAAATACCGCTAGACATTAGAGTATATCCAAACGCGATCGAAATTTCTCCGCACCGATCTCAAATATAGCTGAAATTTTAAGCCTATCGCCTACAAACGAAGCTACGATAAATTTAAACGTATGGCTAGAAAGTAAAAAATGTATCGTAAAAAGACGCGGTAAAAAGCGCCGGTTAAATTTTAGAAGCAAAAGAGCTAAATTTAAAGGCGCGCAGATTGATTTATGAAAAAGCGAAAGCCCAAAGGCGGCGATTCGCCTTTGGGCTTTAAATTTAGCCTTATTTAGCTAGAGCTAGTTCTTGCGAGTATTCGCATCAGGGGTGAAAAGCGGCTTATTTAGCAGCTTGAAATCACCTACGAACTTCTGTCCCTTCTCGCTAGTGATCCATTTGATGAAGCGTTGCGCGTTTTCGTAGTCCGCTTTTGGGCAGTGCTTTGGATTGACCGCGATTACGGAATAAAAATTCTTCAGATCGTTATCGCCTTCGTTGATGATAACCATATCGGGGTTACCCTTTTTATTGTCCTCATATTTGATGTAGGTGCCGCGATCGGTGAAGGTCACGCCCTTTTGTTCGGCGGCTGCGTTGATCGTAGCGATCATACCTTGACCGGTTTGGTTATACCACGCCTCGTTTTCAGGCACGGCGCCCTCAACCTTTTTCCAAATTCCTTTCTCTTTGTTATCGGTGCCAGATTTATCGCCGCGAGAGAAAAATTTAATCTTCTCCGCTTTGATCAGCTCGAATGAGCCTTTAAGGTCCTTGCCTTTAAATTTAGGCGCGATGGATTTATCGGCGATGAGGATAAAATCGTTATACATAACGGGCGTGCGGTCAACGCCGAAGCCTTTTTCTACAAATTCTTTCTCGACCTTCGGCGAATGCACGAAAAGTATGTCCGCATCGCAGTTCTCGCCAAGCTTTAGAGCAGCGCCCGTGCCTACCGCCGTCCATTTGATATCGACGCCGGTTTCCGCCTTATACGCAGGATAGATAGCGTCTAATAAGCCCGTATTATCGGTACTCGTTGTAGTTGCCATCACCAAATCGTTATCGGCGGCAAAAAGGCTCGCGCCAAGAGCGAGCGAAGCGAAAAATATTTTTTTCATGTTATCTCCTTTAAAAAATATGCTATTATAGCATATAAATTTGCCAGAATAGAACATTTAGGACACAATCTTGGACTTTATTTTAGAAGGAATTTTAAGCGCATTCGGACTGCTTTTTAGCGGCGATGCGGAGACCTTTTCGGCGATTAAAGCGACGCTTTATACTTCGAGCATCTCGATATTTTTTGCGATTATAACCGGCTTTCCGATAGGATTTATCCTCGGATTTTACGAATTTCGCGCTCGCAGAACGCTTAGGCTTTTAAGCGACGTCGCGCTTGCGATGCCCACGGTAGCGATAGGACTGATCCTTTACGCTTTCATCTCCAGAAACGGCCCTTTTGGCGAACTGGGGCTGCTTTTTACGCTCAAAGCCGTGATGCTCGGGCAATTTGTGCTGGCGCTTCCCATCATCGTCTCGCTAAGCGCCAGCGTCATCGAAAATATGGACAAAAAGCACTATCTAAACATTATGAACTACCGCCTAAGCCCGCTAAATTTAATTCTTTGCGTGCTTTATGAGCTGCGCTACGCCCTACTCGTCGTCATCGCCACCGCCTACGGGCGGATCGTCGCAGAGGTGGGCGTAGCGATGATGATCGGCGGCAATATCAAATATTTCACCCGCACTATCACCACGGCGATTTCGCTTGAGACCAACAAGGGCGAGTTTGCGATGGGTATAGCGCTCGCGCTGGTGCTGATTTTAATAGCGTTTGCGGTAAATTTAGCCATCCACGCGCTAAAAAGGTTGGATCGATGAGTGCAGATAAGCTAACGCGTCCGAGCAAGAATTTCACGGACAAAAACCGGGCGGAGCAGGAGCGCAAAAATTTTATGAGTGAAAATTCCACAGACGCAAATTTCGCCCTTGAGAATTCTACAGACATAAATTCTACGCGCGTGAATTCCGCCGCCGAGAATTCTATGAGTAAAAATTTTGCCGCGGGAAATTCTAAGAGTAAAAATTCTGCCGCGGAAAATTCTAAGAGTAAAAATTCTGCGACCAAGAATTCCATTAGCGCAAATTCTGCGAGTGAAAATTCTACGAATGAAAATTTCGCGACCGAGAATTTCGCAAATAAGAAATTTACGGATAAGAATTCCGCCACCGCGCGATCTGTACCCAATAGCGAGCTGATCTTGGTGCGAGATCTGGTGCTGCGCTACGGACGGAGCGAAATTTTAAATATCCCCAGTCTCGATCTAAATACGAGCGGCATCACGGCGCTTTTGGGCTCCAACGGCAGCGGCAAATCCACGCTGCTGCGGATTTTAGCTTTTTTGCAGCGCCCGAGTAGCGGCAGCGTGGAGCTTTGGGGGCAGCTGGCGCCCTCTTTGCAGACGCTGCGGCAGATCTGCTTGCTGCTGCCCGAGCCCGTGCTTTTAAAACGCAGCGTGGAGCAAAATTTTAAATTTGCGCTCAAAAGCCGCGGCGCGCTTGCGGAATTTGACGAGCGAGTGGATGAAGCACTCGGCCTAACGGGGCTTGATAGAGGTTTTTTATCAAAGAAGCATTTCGAGCTTAGCTCGGGGCAAACGCAGCGCATCGCGTTTGCGCTCGCTCTGGCGCAGCGTGCGAAGCTCTATCTGCTCGACGAGCCGACCAATAGCCTCGATCTTGCCGCCTCCAAGCTCTTTGCGCGCGCGATTTTATTTATGCGGAGTCGCTACGGCTGCGGTTTTATCATCGCCAGCCACGATGAGAAATGGCTCAGCGCGATCGCGCAAAGAAGCGTATTTCTGCATCGCGGCAAGATATGCGAGTTTGAATACAAAAATATCTTTGACGTGCAAAACGGGGTTTTAAAATTTTCGGATGAAATTTCGCTACGCCTTGAAGAGGGACTCGCACGCGCCCGCAAAATCGCGATAAATCCGAGTAAAATTTTATTATCCCAAAGCCCGTTTGAGCGCTGCTTTGCGGGGATTTTGCACTCGGTTTCGCTTCAGTACGGCTCCTCGCTGCTCATCAAGATCAAAGCGGGCGACGTGTTGCTAAAATGCGTCACGGCGCAGGATGAGCGGCGCTGGAGCGCGGGCGAGAGGATCTATTTCGGATTTGAAAGCGGCGCGTTTTTAGGGCTGGAGTAATTCTGCGCGAAGTGCGGATAAGCTTTATTTTGCTTTAGAATTTTTATTCGCGCGGCGCTAATAAATTTCATTTCTGCCTCAAATTTTCACTGCGAACCATCTAGCGCGGCGTACCCAGCGAAACAGAGCATAAAAATTTGCGTCTTTAAATTTTGAAATTTATAGGTATGGCTTTACCTAGCGGCGCGGCGTGAAATTTTAAAATTCCATTGCTAAGAAATTTTAATGCTTAGCCGCGAATACAGCTAACGGGATTTTGAAATTCCACAATTTCTAGACGCGGAATTTCAAATTCTAAATTTTAACTCTGCAAAGCCTGTCGTTTATTTCGCCTACAGTGTAAAGGCGTAACGATGGTAAGAATTCTGCGGCGCAAAACTCGCGTAAAATTCCAAGCAGAAGTGCGGAATTCCGATAAATTTTAAAAACGGCGCGGAATTTTATAAAATTTCACGAGCTCAAAAAAGCGGCAGAGCTCTAACCTCACGCTACTTAAATTTTCCCGCCGAACATCTCATACATCGCCTTTTCTTCGCCCCAAAGCTCGCGGTGCTTTTTGATGCAGGATTTTATCGCGCCAACTAAATAGAGCACGTCGCGCTCGGTGTGCGTATAGTGCAGGCTCACGCGCACGAAGCCGGGCTTGGCTTCTGGCATGCGCCCCTCCTTGATACCGAGCAAATCGTGAGCGTACGGGCCTGCGCACATCACGCCCGCGCGCGTCTGGATGCCGAAGTCGTTGCTAAGGCTCGCGGCAAAATCATACGCCGAGACGCCGCGCACGTTAAAGGAAATTATCGGCAACCGCGGCACGCCCTTTGGAGCGTAGTTTATGATCTCGTCAATGCCCGCTAGCTCGCTCTCAAAAAGCCGCGTAAGCTCGTCCTCGGCGCTTTTTATCCTCTCAAAACCCACCTCGTTTCGCAGCGCGTAGGCTAAGCTTGCCCGCATGAGCCCGATGATAGGCGGCGTACCGCCCTCCTCTAGCTGCTCGGGATTTTTCAAAAACACGTGCCCTTCGCGGCTGGCGTAGGCGACCGTCCCGCCCGCGGCAAATGTCGGCACGTCACTGCTAAGCAGCTCCTTTTTGATCGCCAAAAGCCCGCAACTTGCGACTCCGCCGAGTAACTTATGCGGCGATAGGAAAATCGCGTCGAAATAGTCGCAATCTAAATTTGCGTGCGAGCTCAGCGCCGCGCAGTCAAAGGCAACAATGCCGCCCGCGGCTCTGATTAGCTCGCTGATTTTTTTGTAGTCGCTAATGACGCCCGTGACGTTTGAGGCGGCGCTAAACGAGCCGATGATGCGGCGTGTTGTGTTTAGCTTTAGGATGCGTTCAAGTGCGAGCAAATCGATCTCTCCACCCTCGCTAAGAGGCACGCGCAGGTAGTCGCAAAGCCCCTCACGAAAGCTAAGCTCGTTTGAATGGTGCTCGTATGGCGAAACGAGCACGAGCGGAAGCTGCGCGGCGCGTAAATTTGCCTCGCCGATCGCGCCTCTGGTCGCAGGCGGTAGGTAGATGCCTAGTAGCTCCTGAAATTTCTTGATCGCAGTCGTCGCGCCCTGCCCGCAGGCGATGAGGCAAAACCGCTCGTCAAGCCCAAGTAGCTTTTTTAGGCTCTCGCGCGCGCCCTCGTAGCGCTTCTGCGTGATGATCGCGCTTGAGCTACTGTCGGAGTGGGTATTGGCATAGGTTTTTAAAATTTCGCCTATCTCGCGCTCTACGGGCTCGTAAGCAAGCCCCGAAGCGGTGTAATCAAAATAATGCACGCCAGGTTTTAGGATGATATTTTTTCGAATTTCGTCTAAGCTTAGCATTTGTGGCCTTTAAAATTTAAGTGATTAATTATAGTGAAATTTGGATTAATTTAAGGCTTTACGTCCTAGCTGGGAGAAATTTTAACGAGAATTTTAAAATGACCTCGCCTACAATGTTCGGGTTTTTATACTTTTCTCTATCGAACTTCGCCATTGCGCCTCTCCTTATTTGGAATTATTATTGCTATTTGTTTGTATCAAGCTGCGTATTTTCATCTAAGTTTACTACCGTTTCGGTATCGCCATTTTCAAAGTAACTCTTCAAATATGCCAATACCATCTCGAATTCTTTTTCACCGCTTCGCCAAGCTATAAATTTTTTGGTATCTTTAAATGTAGAATTTGCATCAGGGCAATGCTTATCATAAAATTCTTTTTTCATAGGCCTTAGTCTTTCAAATCTCTCTTTCGAAATAGGGACGGTATATCGTTCAGATATCTGATTGATTCTTTCTACTCCTCTGCAATATGATTCATATGTATTACGCAGAAAAAATTCTCTATCACTATAGCATTTATCATATTCTATTTTAAGCAGTTCCCTGGGAGGCTGCCCTTTGACATTATACTTTAAAAGTAAATCTAGCATTTTTTCATAATGCGGCACATAATCAAGTAGTCTATAATACGTATAATAGTATCTAAACTCCTCTATATAAAATTTTTGATAGCGTTCCTCTTCCGTATTCTTCTTTGTCGCTAATATGCTTTCCTCAGGGACTATATCCGTAAACTCATCGCTTGTTATTACATTCTCATTATTATCATAGCCGTAATAATATTTTGTCACATACCCATTTTTCAATATCATTTCCGCTAGCTCTACAAAATTATTACGAATAACGTACTCAAGAAGCAGGCTTGCATCACTTGAACCCGGGCCCCTATTGTGTTTGGTATAATCGATATGATCTACTTTGTTATTTTTAATATAGATCTTTTTTATATTTGGCGGATATAGGTACATCTGCACCACCTTGGCTTCTTCAAATTTAACGCCGTTGTCTAAAAGTAGTCTTACCGCTTTGGTGGAGTTATTTTCTATCGCATAAGCCATAGCGGATAGCTTGTATTCGTCTTTTTTATGTATATCCGCGCCTAGCTTTATAAGCTCTTGAGTAGTATTCGTATCGTCCCAAAAGCTAGAATACATCACGGGCGTTACCCCTCCGTCCATATTATGATCGACGGATAGATTATTATCTTTCATAAATTTTAAAATTTCATCAGTTTGCTTGCTTTTTAAAAGTCTTTTTAGCTCTACGTCTATGGCGGGTTCTTTAAATACGTTTTCTGGATTTGAATTGTAATCTATATCCCAGTAGCGAAATGCGAAGCTATCGACCTCTTCTTGGGTTGCGTATTTGCTAAGACCCGGCACTTTTGAGACATTTGTATCTGAAGTAACGGTAAAATGGGTTTGTTTGCGTTCTGTAAGACCTAATCTTTCGGCTAGCAGATACAGCGCACATACGACTACCACGCAGACGGCATAAATAAACCGAAGTTTAAAGCTTTTCAAAATTTCCCCTTAGAATTTTGCCCGCGACTATATCCAATGAGTACTTAATAAAATATAAATACTATATAGGCGAAATAGGCAAAGCTAGCTGAGAAATGCGGTTAAGTCGGGTTTGAATGATGAAATCTTTCGAGTAAATTTGGCGAACGAATGTCGTCATAGACCTTATTTGCGTAGCTACATCTTCTATTTACACCTACGCTAGGCATTATATCCGAAGCTCGCTCGCCGTAAATTTACCGCAACATCTTTGCGCAAGCTCTTCTTGAAAGCACAAACCACCGAATTATCGTAGTGTTAATGAGCGGCAAGCCGCTACCGTATCACCAAAAGCGTATTTTGCGGGATTTGTTCTCAAGCTGCTCGCGCGGCCATGAAGTGCGCTTGGCGTCTATTTGCCGATAAAATTTTTCTGCAGCCACTCCATAGCTTTTTCTTCGCTTTCAAATCTGCCGCTTTTGGCGACTTGAAACTGCCCCTCGTAGAAGCGAATTCTGATACCGTCTTGGACGCTATCTACCTTGATGCGCGTGATCCTGTCTTTGTTTAGATAGGTTCGGTCGTTTAGCTTTACAAACATCGTTTTCTCCTTTAAATTTAATGGTTTTTATCTGCCGCTTTACTTGCGTCTTTCTCGCCCTCTTTTTTCAAAAAAAGCTCCTTAAAGCGCTCGTTTGCGTAGTTTTCTATATCGCTTTGCAGCTGCTTATATGCAGCGATCAGCTCATAGGCGCGTGCATTTAGCGTCGTGCCTGCGGCATTGCCGCCGCCTTGCTTGGTGCTAAAGAGCTCCTCTTGTAGATTTTTTTGTAAAATTTGCAGATGGCTCCAGCACTTTTTATAGTTCATCCCCAAAACCTCGGCGGCTTTAGAGATGGAGCCCGTTTGAGCGATCACGTCCAGCACTTCGGTTTTGCCCTTGCCGAAAATGAGCTCGCCCTGCGCATTTTCGATCCAAGTTTTTGTTTTTACCCTCATTCTTTTGCCTTTCTTCTCCTTAAAGCAGCCCAGCTGACAATATTTCACGTCTATGCCGTGCTCCTTAAGCGTAGAGCGCACTGTATCAAACCCCACTCCGCCGCTAGCTACGGCTCGGGCGTCACGGCAAAAAATCCGTCTTTTCTCATCCAAAAGCGGATCTAGCTTTTGCAGCGCTTTTATGCTACCTCCGCTACATTGCAGCTTGCCGAATTGACCGAGTTCGCAGCGATCTATCCGTATCCCTTCGCGCGCCGCGAGATCTCCTACGACGCTTGCATCTACGCCTAATTTGGCAGCGATCTTAAACGCCGCGCCGCAATCAAGCTTGCCGCTTGGATTTAGTAAATTTAAAATCAGCCTTTTGATCTCGCTTGCTTTTTTATCGTCTATCTTAATATCTATCTCCATGCCGCCCTCTTAACTCAAAATTCTCTCTTCGCCGCTATAAATGTTTAAATTTTCGCCGCGAGCGAAGCCGCAAAGGGTAAGATCAAATTTACGTGCAATCACGACGCCGAGGCTCGTAGGAGCCGTACGCGAAACAAGCGCGCTAATGCCGCTCATCACGGCTTTGGCGACCATTTCAGAGCTTAGCCTGCCGCTTACCAAAAGAAGCGAGCCCTGCGTATCGCACCCCGCCAAAACCGCCTTGCCGACCGATTTATCGATGGTATTGTGCTGGGCGATATCCTCGCCGATAAAATACTCGCCGCCCGCGGTAAAGAGCTTTGCGGTGTGCACACAGCCGGTCATCTCGTAAAGCTCGCACTGCGTGTAAAACTCGCTCATCAAATTTAAAATTTCACTCTTATGAAATTTAGCGTCCGAGCGGACTTTGCGCGCCGCCATCGCTGCAGGATCAATATTTGCGGTAGAGCTGCGCCCGCAGCCGCTGATGATGACCTTTTCGGTATCGAAGCTATTTAGCCGCTTTTCGTTTATCTCGCCGCAAACATTCACGCTAAGTCCGTCCGGCGCGAGCTCTATGCTTTTTATACGGCTTGGATCCGAGATCAAATTTTCGCTCAGCAAATAGCCTATCGCAAGCGCTTTTAAATCGCTCGGAGTCGCCATAAGCGCGCCGAAACGCTCGCCGTTTAGTAAAATTTCAAGCTTGATCTCGCGCACCAAGATATCGCTTACGATCCTTCTTTCATCACCTTTAAATTTAACTATCTCCGCCCTATAAATCGGCTCCATAGACCTTCCTTATTTTAATTTCGCCCGTATCGTAGTGAAATTTTGCTTAAATAGCCTTAATTCGCCGAAGTAAAGCCGTAGTACTGAAGCGGCGTGCGTAAATTTAAAGCGCTCGCAGTTTTGTATTTAAAAAATCGCGTGGAAAATTCCACGAGCCGCTTGCACCGTGAGCACAAGCGGCCATGAAGCGCCCGCAAAGATAAAATTTCATCAAATTTTGCCGTAGCTGCGATTAAATTTCATCTTTGCAAAGCGGGCGGAGTTTACCGCCCAAATTACCTATGCACCGGCGATAGATAAGGTTTCTCGGAGTGCATCGACATCTCGTTTTGTCTTCTGAACTCGATAAACTCGCTCTCGCTAAGCTTTCTGATATTTGCGATCGTCATCTTTAGCGGTGGGATGCCAGATAGCGGATCCAGATCGCCCGCATGCACGAGCTCGTTGCCGTCGGCCTCGCTGTAATGGAAAGTCGTAAATATCGTACCCTCTTTCAGATCCGGATTTATGCGAAGCTTCGCAGCGATCTGACCGCGCTTATTTTTAACGAGCGCGTAGCAGCCTTCTGTAAGCTCGCGTTCGCGTGCGATGTCGGGGCTTACCTCGATGAGCGCGCCTTCTGCACCCGCGCCGTACTCTAGCGCACGGCACTCTCTCGTCATCGTGCCAGTATGGTAGTGATAAACCTTACGCCCCGTCGTAAATAAGCACGGATAAATCTCATCCGGAATCTCGCTAAGCGCGCCGCTTCCCACTGGATAATCATCAGGGACTTTCATCTTGGCTCTAAAATCCGCCTCAGCTTTAGCGCGCTCCTCTTTATCATCCACGTAAAGAACCGGCACCATTCTAAATTTACCGTCAGGCAGCATCGATTTATGATCTGCGTAAAGAACCGGTGTGCCCGGATGATCTTCATCAGGACATGGCCAGCTTATGCCGCCTAGCTTATCTAGTCTATAGTAGCTAATACCGCCGAAAAATTTAGGCATTAATGCACGCACTTCGTTCCAAATTTCTTCCGCACTTAAAAAATCAAACCCTTCAAGTCCCATTCTTTGTGCGATATTGCAAACGACCTTCCAATCAGGCTCTACGCCAGGAGCCGGCTCGCTTGCCTTGCGCGTGCGCTGGACGCGACGGGAAGTATTTAAAAAGGTGCCGTCCTTCTCGCCCCATCCGGCAGCAGGTAGTACGACGTCGGCCTTCTGTGCGCTCTCGGTAAAGAAAAGATCCTGCACGATAAAGCAATCCAGATGGTGCGTTGCATGCACGAAGTGCTCCGTCCAAGGATCGCTCATTACAGGGTTTTCGCCGTAAACGTAGAGCAGCTTCAGCTCGCCGCTATCCATCTTATCGGGTGCGACCGTAAGCTTAAAGCCTGGAGTTGGATTTAGCTCGAAGTGCCATACTCTGCGCGCTTGCTCCTGAGCGTAAGCGGAATTTACCGCGCCTGCGGGGATGACGTTAGGTAGCGCGCCCATATCGCATGCGCCCTGGACGTTATTTTGACCGCGCAAAGGATTTACGCCTGCGCCTCTTTTACCTAAATTTCCCGTCAAAATAGCTAAATTTGAAAGCGAAAAGACATTTGAGGTACCGTCGCTAAACTGCGTGATACCCATCGTGTAGCAGATCGCCGCTGCGCCTGCTTTAGCATACATTCTAGCAGCTTCGATTACGAGCTCTTTTTTCACGCCCGTCTCAGCCTCGAAGCGCTCGGGAGTAAAGTCCTTAACCGCTTCTTTTAAATACTCGTAGCCGTGAGCGTAGTTTTTAATAAACTCGTCATCTTGCAGATTTTCAGCAATGATAACATTCATAATGGTATTTAGCGTCTTAATGTTCGCACCCACCGGGATTTGCAAATAGATATCGGCTTTTTTCGCCATATCGGTGCGCTTCGGATCTACTACGATCATCTTGGCGCCGCGCTGCAAGCCTCGCTGCATCTGCATGGCAATGATCGGGTGGCACTCGCTCGTGTTTGTGCCGATGAGTAAAAATACGTCCGTATCGGTAGCGAATTCTACCAAATCGTTCGTCATCGTTCCGTTTCCTAGCGTGTTGGCAAGACCTGCCACTGTAGGAGCGTGTCAAAGACGGGCGCAGTGATCGACGTTATTGCTGCCCTGAGCTCGGAAAAATTTCTGAAAAACGTAGTTGTCTTCGTTATTTGAGCGCGCCGAGCTAAAGCCCATTATTGAGCTTGGGCCATATTTAGCGACGGTCTCTTTAAATTTAGACGCTACGAAATCGTAAGCCTCTTCAAAGCTTACCTCCTCAAGCTTACCGCTTCTATCAAATACTCCGTTTTTCTTACGGATCATAGGTTTGGCAAGGCGTTTTGGAGAGTTTACGAACTCCCAGCCGAACATCCCTTTTAAGCATAGCTCGCCGTCATTCACGTGGTGGGCCTGCGTAGGGCGCGCGTTTACGATCCTGCCGTCTTTTACGATAAGATCGATACCACAGCCGGTGCCGCAGTAAGGACAAGTCGTTTTGACAATCTTTTCTCTGGACTGCATAATATTCCTTTCAAGAATTTTGGTTTGCACGGCTATTATACTTTCTAGATTATAAAAGAATTTTTAAATTAGTGAATTTTTTTAAGCAAAATTTAAGCAATATGCAAATATCGCATATTAAATTGAATAGTTAAATTTTACGCTTTCGCTTCGACGACGACGGTATTTGCGCGTAAAATTTATCGCTTATCGCGAAAGACGCTTTTTAAGCTAAGTTTTATAATTTTAACAGAATTTTGAAATTCTATTACGCTCCGTTTTATTTCAAAGCGCGATTAAATTTTGATGAAATTTTAATGCTAATTTATCGGTATATTATATTAATTTAATTAAATGAAAATCTATATTAAAATTTATCAAAAACTCGCTATCCTGATAAAATTTAAGCCACTAAATTTAAAATTTATAAAATTATTATCTTATATCTGAAATCTATGTAGAAAAAACCTTGATTTTAATCTAGACTAAGCCGTTTTTTTATGCTATTATCCAAAACGTTAATAGAAATTTACATTCTAAACGAAAGGTTAATCTCATGGATAGACGAGACTTTATAAAAAGCTCTGCAGCAGCGGCTGCCTGTAGCGTTGCGGGTATTAGCTTGCCTAGCAGTCTTAGTGCTGCGGACGAAGCCGAAAAAGGCTGGCGCTGGGACAAGGCGGCCTGTCGCTTCTGCGGCACCGGCTGCGGCATTATGGTAGCCACCAAAGACGGCAAAATCGTAGCAGTCAAAGGCGATCCGTTAGCGCCCGTAAATCGCGGTCTAAACTGCATCAAAGGCTATTTTAACGCAAAGATCATGTATGGCGCCGATCGCATCACCAAGCCTCTTTTGCGCGTAAATTCCAAAGGCGAATTCGACAAAAAGGGAAAATTTATCGAGATCAGCTGGCAACGAGCGTTCGACGAAATGGAGAAGCATTTTAGGCGAGCCTATAACGAAGGCGGTCCCGAGGGCTTTGCCGTACTTGGTAGCGGTCAATACACGATCCCGGAAGGTTACGCCGCAGCAAAGCTAGTAAAGGCGGGCTTTCGCTCCAATAATCTCGATCCTAATGCTCGCCAGTGCATGGCCAGCGCCGTCGTAGGTTTTATGCAAACCTTCGGTATCGACGAGCCTGCGGGCGTTTTCGACGATATCGAGCTAACCGATACCATCATCGCTTGGGGCGCGAATATGGCTGAGATGCACCCGATCCTTTGGTCTCGCGTCTCCGACCACAAGCTTCGCAACCCGGACCGCGTAAAAGTTATAAATCTCTCGACCTACTCTAGCCGCACTTCAAACATCGCCGATATCGAAATTATATTCCGTCCAAATACCGATCTTGCGATATGGAACTACATAGCACGAGAGATCGTTTATAACCATCCAGAGATGATAGACGAAAAATTTATTAAAGAGCACTGCGTATTCGCTACAGGTCCTGTGGATATCGGCTACGGCTTGCGAGAAGATATAAATCATAAAAAATACCGCAAGACCGAGCTCGATACTGCAGCCAAGCAAAAATCCAAAATTTTAAGCAAATCCGAGGGCGTTACGTTAGCATATCTGGGTATGAAAGAGGGCGACGTACTCGAAAACAAACACTCTGACAAATCGGATGCTCACTGGCTCATAAGCTTCGAAGAATTTAAAAAAGCGCTGGAGCCTTACACGCTAGATTTCGTAGCGCCTTTAGCTAAGGGTGACGAAAGTGAGGATTTAGAGGCGTTTAAGACCAAGCTAAAGCAGCTGGCAGATTATTACATCGAAAAGGACCGCAAAGTAGTAAGCTTTTGGACGATGGGCTTTAATCAGCACTCAAGAGGAACCTGGGTCAATGAGCAAAGCTACATGGTACATTTCCTTCTTGGCAAGCAAGCCAAACCTGGCTGCGGAGCGTTTTCGCTTACCGGTCAGCCTAGCGCTTGCGGCACAGCTAGAGAGGTGGGCACGTTTTCTCACCGCCTACCTGCTGATATGGTCGTGGCAAATCCCGCTCACAGAAAGGTTTCCGAAAAAATTTGGAAGCTTCCCGAGGGTACGATAAATCCAAAACCGGGCGCACATTATGTGCAGGCTCTGCGTAATCTTGAAGATGGCAAGATAAAATGGCTATGGGTACAGGTAAATAACCCGTGGCAGCAGATCGCCAACGCAAACCACTGGATAGCCGCGGCGCGCGAGATGGATAACTTCATCGTAGTAAGCGAGCCATATCCGGGACTAAGCGCAAAGGTAGCCGATCTAATCCTGCCAACCGCGATGATCTACGAAAAATGGGGCGCATACGGTAATGCCGAGCGCAGAACTCAGTGGTGGAGGCAGCAGGTCCTTCCGGTGGGCGACGCTATGAGCGATACGTGGCAGATGTTAGAGTTTTCCAAGCGCTTCAAACTCAAGGATTTCTGGGGCGAGATAAAGGTAAATGATAAGCTCACGCTTCCAAACGTATTGGATAAAATTTCAGAATTCGGCTATACGCCAGAGACTACACTATTTGAAGTGCTATTTGCAAACAAAGACGCTCAGGCTTTCGCTGCAAAAGATCCAATTATGGCAAGCTTCGATAACTCCGAAGTAAACGGCGACTCTCGCGCCATCATCGGCAGCGACGGCAAAGAATTTAAAGGCTATGGCTTTTTCATTCAAAAATATCTCTGGGAGGAATACCGAAAATTCGGCACCGGTCACGGACACGATCTAGCCGATTTCGATACATATCACCGAGTGCGCGGTCTTAGATGGCCGGTCGTAGACGGCAAAGAAACGCTTTGGCGCTTTAACGCCCAATACGATCCTTATGCTAAAAAAGCGGCTCCGGATAGTGACTTTGCCTTTTATGGCAACGCCAAAGCGGCGCTTCCTAGTGGCGATCTGAAATCCGCTACTTCTGACGAAGAAAAAACAAGCCTTGCCAATAAAGCTAAAATTTTCTTCCGTCCATATATGGATCCTGTAGAAGTGCCAAGCGAGGAGTATCCTTTTTGGTTATGTACGGGTCGCGTGCTGGAGCACTGGCATACGGGCACTATGACTATGCGCGTGCCGGAGCTTTATCGCGCGGTGCCTGAGGCAAGATGCTATATGAACGAAGCCGACGGCGCCAAAATCGGCGTACAACAAAACGAGATCGTCTGGATCGAGTCGCGCCGCGGCAAGGTAAAAGCGCGCGTGGACTTCCACGGACGTAACATTCCGCCGAAAGGGCTTATTTTTGTGCCGTTTTTTGATGAGAAGGTTTATATCAACCGCGTCACGCTCGATCATACCTGTCCGCTTTCAAAAGAGACCGACTACAAAAAATGCGCGGTTAAAATTTACAAGGCGTAAATTATGGATAGGCGTGAGGTCTTAGGCATTCTTTCTTTAGCTGCGGGCGTAGGCATTCTGGGGCTCGGAGTCGCAAACTCCAGCGAGCACGCCAGACTCCGCCCGCCCGGAGCTATAAGCGAGAAAGAATTTCTTAGCAAATGCCTAAGGTGCGGACTTTGTGTCGAGGCGTGCCCATTTGATACGCTTAAGCTTGCGAGCTTTTGCGATCATGCTATTGCAAACGGCACACCGTTTTTTATCCCGCGCGAAATTCCATGCTATATGTGCGACGACATACCTTGCGTCGCGGCCTGTCCTAGCGACGCACTAGATAAAAGCCTGGTAAGCGAAGACTCCAAGCTTAACGTGCGTCTATCGAAAATGGGCGTTGCGGTCATAGATACGGAGCATTGCATCGCTTATGCGGGCATCCAATGCGACGCGTGCGTGCGAAGCTGCCCCGTAATGGATAAGGCGCTTAGGATCGATTATCGTCACAACAACCGCACCGAAAAGCACGCCCTGCTCGTGCCTGTCGTAGATAGCGACTACTGCACGGGTTGCGGTAAGTGCGAGCATGCCTGCGTCACGAAAAAGGCGGCTATCAGCGTCGTGGAGCGCGAGCGCGTCATAGGAATTTCCAGCGACAACTACGTCAAAGGCTGGATCAAGGGCGACGACGCGAAGCTAAAGGACGCAGACACCAAAATTAAGCTCGATCCGCAAAAAAGCAGGGATTACTTAAACGAGGACGATCTAATGGAGGGGGCTAGGCAATGAAATATACTATTTTAAGGCGTTTGAGCCAAATTTCTATTCTAGTCCTTTTTATTTTAGGAAATAATTTCGCCTTCAAAGCCGCGAGCGAAAACGGAATTTTATCAGGAATTCTAAAGGGCAATCTAAGCTCGTCGAAACTTTTCGGCACGATTAACCTAAGCGATCCGTTTGCGACGGCACAGATGCTGTTAGCTAGCTTTTCTTTAGGCACTACGGCGGTTATCGGAGCGGTTATCGTAGGAGCATTTTATGCGCTTATAGCGCCGCGATTATATTGCTCGTGGGTCTGCCCGATAAATTTACTAACCGATCTTGCCGCGTGGCTTCGTAAGAGACTTGGCATAACAACTAGACTCGTTAGCGTAAATCGCAAAGCTCGCTACGTCCTAGCGGTGTTAGCGCTTGTTTGCAGCGGAGCTTTCGGCTTTGCGGCATTTGAGAGCGTAAGCTTTATCTCGCTTTTCGCGCGCGCCGTCATATCGCTGAGTGCCAGTGCATTTGCAATCGCGCTACTGATCGTGGTTTTTGAAATTTTTGCAGGCGATCGCACTATCTGCTCGCGGCTATGCCCGCTCGGCGGATTTTGGGCGGCGCTTAGCTATTTTAGCGTCATTCGCATTCGCCACGAGGTTGATAAATGCACGATGTGCGGCAAATGCAAAATGGTCTGCCCCGAAGTGCAGGTACTTAAGATGGTCGGGCGCGAAAACGGGCGCGTTAGCAGCGAGTGTATTAGCTGCGGACGCTGTATCGACGTATGCGACGACGATGCGTTAAATTTTAGTATATTAGGAGTGAAAAAATGAAAAAAATGGTTTTAGGCTTGGCTCTTGCATGCTGTGCGGCGCTATTTGCCGCGGACAAGACGGCTTCTATAGACGCCGACAGCTTGGGCTTTATAAAAAGCGTAGACGAATCGGCGCAAAATAAAAATTCCCTGCCCGATTTCAAATATAGCGAGGATGCTCCGGGCGCAGCTTCGAAAATCGAGCGCAGCTTCGAAAACGCTCCACCGCTTATACCGCACAGCTTAGAAGGGCTTGTACCGATCACAAAGGATAACAATATGTGCGTAACCTGCCATATGCCCGATGTCGCTAAGGATGTAGGCTCTACGCCGATCCCAAAAAGCCACTTGGTGGACTTTCGCACAGGCACGGATCTAAACGGCACGCTAGCCGAGCAGCGCTTCAACTGCACTCAATGCCACGTACCGCAAGCCCAAACCAATCCGCTAGTGAAAAATAATTTCAAAGCCGATTTTAGCAGGTTTAGCGATGCAAATTCCACTTCTAATCTCATAGATACGCTAAATCAAGGCGCCGAGGTTGAGTAGGAGCGCACGATGAAATTTTTACCACCGCTACTACTTTGCGCCTACTTCATCTATGCCGGCAACGGCGTTGCAATACCTAGTGGTGCTGTGGGCATAGATGCGCCTGCAAAGATCAAACACGCTAGCTTCATACTAGAGCTTGACGCAAATGTCGCGGTGCTAAAAAATCTAGACGGCGAAATTTACGCAGGGCTTGACAACGGCAAGCTCTATAAAATTACCATTAACTCTGCGGAGAGTTCCGCGCGAAATTCCACCGCCGGGCAAAATCTCGCAGATCAAAATTCCGTCGCAAACGCAAGCATAAATTCCGATGCGGCGCAGGATTTTAATGCGAAAGTAAGCGTAAATTCCGCAGCGGCAAATTCCACGGCGCAAAATTCTGCCGAAAATTCTACAGCATTAAATTCCGCCTCGAGCGCAATCTCCAAGACGCTAATTTTCGCCCTGCCCTCGTCCAAAAATTACCTAGACGAGCCGATGGGCGCTACCATATTCGACGTCGATAAACTAGGCGAAAAATACGCATTTTTGTATAACGGCGACGCGTTTGAAAAGATGCTGGGTGTGTTTGTGGACGGTAAGATCACGCACTACAAGTTGCCGATGACGGGGATTAAAAACGTCTATTTCTACGACGAAAACACCGTGATTTTGCTAGGTCTTGGTAGCGAAATTTTATACTTCGACCT
>ERZ772946.25-NODE-25-length-99156-cov-27.7663_pt1 | contig 99156 bp, 87 predicted proteins | sample MGYA00511680_ERZ772946 | MGnify/ENA primary metagenome ERZ772946 (study PRJEB29015, sample SAMEA2737918) | human oral metagenome | biome: human oral; feature: human-associated habitat; material: dental | place: China | collected 2016 ... | reverse complement strand
TATGGAGTAAGACAATATGAAGCAAACCAAAACAACTAAAATCGCCCTTGTATCTATCTTAACAGCCCTATCCGTAGCCTTAGGTTATGTGGTAAAAATACCAACAGCTACTGGAATCCTCACTTTTTTGGATGCTGGAATTTTCTTTACCGCCTTTTATTTTGGGCGCCGTGAAGGAGCCATCGTTGGAGGTCTAGGAGGTTTTATCATTGACCTTATTTCAGGTTATCCTCACTGGATGATCTTCAGCTTGATTTTCCATGGTTCACAGGGCTATTTTGCAGGTTTTAAAGGCAAATGGCAATGGTTAGGCCTTGTCTTGGCTACTATCGTCATGGTAGCTGGTTATGCCTTCGCTACTGCTTGGATGAAGGGATGGGGTATAGCTCTGGCAGATGTTCCTCACAATTTATTGCAGAATTTTGTTGGAATGTTTGCAGGATTTCTTCTCTATCAAAGTATTAAAAAGATAAAATAAAAAAGTCAGCTCAAATAGCTGACTTTTTGATTGTCTATAAGTTTAATAAAAATAAAGCAAATCTTTGCTGGTGCTGGTAAAGAGGTCAAATCCATCTTTAGTGACAACACCGCAGTCTTCGATACGAACACCGACTTTACCAGGGATATAAATACCTGGTTCAACAGAGAAGCACATGCCTTCTTCGATGACCATGTCGTTCCCTTCCATGATAGAAGGGAATTCGTGAACATCCATACCGATACCGTGCCCGAGACGGTGGTTGAAGTACTCACCGTAGCCAGCTTTTTCGATGACTTCACGGGCGGCGCGGTCCACTTCGTGAGCAGTTACACCTGGCTTGATAAAGTCAAGAGCCGCTTGTTGGGCTTCAAGGGTCAAGTTGTAAATATCTTTCTTGAATTGGTCTGGTTTACCGACAGCGACTGTACGAGTCATGTCAGAAGCGTAGCCATTAACCATAACACCGAGGTCAAAGAGGAGAAGGGCATCCTTTTCGACTTTGTTTGCTCCAGGGATACCGTGTGGATTTGCAGCGTTATCACCAGTCAAGACCATGGTATCAAAGCTCATTTCATAGCCTTCACGCTTCATGGCAAAGTCGATTTGTGCGATGATATCTGTCTCAGTCTTATCAAGAGAAATATTGTCAAAACCAACATTAACAGCCTTGTCCGCATAGAGGCCTGCAACCATCATTTTTTGCACTTCATCAGCTGATTTGATGAGGCGCATGCGTTGGATGCGAGGAGTGAGGTTTTCAAACTCAGCGGCTTCAAAGACCGTTTTCAAACCATGGTATTTAGTCAAGATGAGATTGTCAAACTCAACTGCTACACGTTTGAAATCAAGTTGTGGAAGAGCATTCTGGATTTTCTTCCATGGATTTTCAGAGTCCACATAGCCTACAACCGGGAAGGAAACAGTGCTGCTTGCACGCTCAACCTCAAGGGCTGGAACGAAGAGGAGAGGTTCCTGGTCTGCTAGGACAAAAAGGAACATTTGGCGTTCATGGGGATCACTGTAAAAGCCAGTGAGGTAATTGATAGTGACGGGGTCAGATACGACAGCGACGTCTAGTTTTTCTGATTCAAGATATGTTACGATTTGTTGTAATTTAGACATATGCTACCTTCTTTCTACCCCTCTATTTTGGCAAAAAATGAGAGAAAATGCAAGGGAGAAGGGTAAAAGAAAAGACAAAAAGAACTCCGACGAGATAGGGGAGTTCTTTGGTCTAGTTTTCTTTAGTTTAAGAAAAGTCAGCCTTGCTTTTGACGTCACTGTATTCTTCGGCAATTTCTTGGCTGAGAATGTCCTCATAGGCAGGGAGTTGAATATCCTGACCGTATTTTTTCTTGAGAGCAGTAGTGACTAGGCGATAAGCCAGATTGGCATTGCGAGAGAGGATAGGTCCGTGGAAATAAGAGCCGAAGACATTCTTGTAATGAACCCCTTCACCGACTTTTTCTTCGTTGTTTCCATTTCCATAGACAACCAGTCCCAGTGGTTTTTGGTCATCTGAGAGGAAGGTACGGCCCTGGTGATTCTCAAATCCATAGTAGGTTTCATCGAATTCGTCATTATGAATCTTAATATCACCGATAAAGCGGTTATTGGTCTGGTTGAGCGTGTAGTGGCCCATGACACCTAGACCTTCGATGCGCTTGCCTGAAGCTTCAACATAATATTGTCCCAATAGTTGAAAACCACCGCAGATGGCTAGAACAACACCATCGTTTTGGATGTAGTTGTCAATGCTCTCTTTTTTAGCAGGAAGATCGCCAGCGATAATACTTTGTTCAAAGTCTTGACCCCCACCGAAAAAGGCGATATCGTAGTGGTTTTCATCAAAGTCATCATGGAGAGAAACGATGTCAACTGTTACATGAGCTCCGAGTTTCTCAGCCACATACTTGAGCATAAGGATGTTTCCATTGTCTCCATAGGTATTCATGAGGTTTCCATAGAGGTGGGCGATGTTGAGCTGATAAGGGTAGTTGCCAGCTTTTGAGGAAAGTGAAGTATAAACCATTAGTTCATCTCCTTTCTAACAATCTGACGACTAGCCAGCAGTTCGCGGAATTCTAGCATAGCAGTATAGGTTGCTAGGATATAGGCATGCTTGCAGTCTTGGTTCTCAATGGTTTTGAGAACTTGCTCCAGATTGCTTGTCTCAGTGATTTTATCAGCTGGGTAGCCGGTCACCCGAAGACGACGTGCGATTTCAGAATGACGAACACCTCCCGCGTTGATTTCAGGAATATCCATGTCGGTGATTTGTTCAAAGTCCGCATCCCAGATCCAGCTAGTGTCAATTCCATCTGCATAGTTGGCATTGAGGAGGACAGATAGGCTAAATGGATAAGGGGCTAGTTTGATCATTTCGATAGCTTGGGTCGCACCGACTGGATTCTTAATCAAGACGAGAGTACATTCCTTATCACCGATATGGAAGGTTTCCTGGCGTCCAAAGACAGCACGGCTCTTATAAAATCCTTGCTTGATGAGTTGTGAATCAGCCCCGAGGAAACGGGCGATGGCAACCGCAGCTAGCGCATTGTAGATGTTGTAAAGTCCACCGATTTGGATGCCGTATTCTTGGCCGTCAATGACAAAGCGAGAGCGATTGTTGGTCAACTCAACCAAGTCTGTCAGACGGTAGTCCAATTCAGGACGTTTGCAACCACAATTTTCACAGATATAGGCACCCAAATTGGCATAGGTATTGTGCTCATATTTGAGGATACCTTGGCAGTCAGGACAGAGGATTCCTTCGGTATTGTAGTGAGCCAGTTGAGCTGGTCCTTTTTCCAAGTCAAAACCAAAATACTGGACAGGATTTGGAATGGCTGGCTTGTAGAAAAGCGGACTGTTCCCGTTAAGAAGTACAGTTGCAGTAGGTACCTTGCGGATGGCATCCAAAATCATGTTATAAGTTGTGTAAATCTCACCGTAGCGGTCCATCTGGTCACGGAAAATATTAGTGATGACAAAAAGGCTAGGATGGATGTAGTCACAGATACGAGAAAGACTGGCCTCATCAATTTCTAGAACAGCGATGTTCTTTCCAGTTTTAGAGGATTTGGCAGTCAAGAAGGTTGTCGTGATCCCTGTGATCATGTTGGCGCCACTAGGATTGGTCAGAACCTGACCATAGATCTCTTTTAAAATACCAACAGTGAGGGCAGTTGTCAGGGTTTTACCATTGGTTCCAGTGACCACGACAATCTCGTAGTTCTTAGCTAGATTTTGTAAAATATCTTTATCAAATTGAAGGGCCAGTTTTCCAGGGAGCGTACTTCCACGACCAAGACGGCTCAAGATGAAGTGAGATGAACGCCCAGCTAGGAGGCCCAAAGTAGTTTTTAATTTCATGTTTCTATTATATCATAAAAGAGGGAAAAGACAGATTTGAGATTTCGCAGAAACAAAAACAGCCCGATGAGGGCTGTTGGTTAACAAATCAGTCTCAACTTAGATAGCAAACAAGTCATTCAAGTTCTCAGCCAAGGTTGGGTGAGTGAAGATCTGTTTTGTGAAGTAAGTGTAAGGAATCTTGTTGTCCATAGCAACAGTGATGATGTTGATGATTTCTTGAGAACCTTCTGAGAAGATGCTTGCTCCAAGAATTTCTTTTGTTTCAGTATTGACAACAGCTTTGAAGGCTCCGCGAAGGTCGCCATTTACATGACCACGAGGCATCGCAGCAACAGGGATTTCCTTCACAGCGTATGGAAGTTTCAAATCAGCTGCTTGACTTTCCGTCAAGCCAACTTGAGAAAGAGCTGGTGTGATGAACATGGTGTTTGGTACATTGAGCCGGTCTTCGAGTGTGTAGCTGCCATCTCCAGCAAGGTAACTATAGACAACACGGAAGTCATCAAGTGAAATGTAAGTAAATTGAGGTCCACCGTTGACGTCTCCAACTGCAAAGACACCAGGAACGTTTGTTTGACAATGTTTGTCGACCTTGATAGCACCACGCTCTGTTAGTTCAATATCTGTGTTTTCAAGTTGAAGTGGTTCTACGTTTGGCTTACGTCCAGTTGCGTAGAGAAGGGCGTCGAAACGGTAGGTTTCGTTTTCGGTTACGACAAGGACTTGGTCACCGTCGTTTTTGATTTCAGTAGTATGGATATTTTGAAGTAATTCAATGCCGTCTTCTTCCATGTATTGTTTAGCAAGAGCTGCGATGGAAGGTTCTGCACGAGGAAGGAATGTATCCAAGGCATCTAGGACTGTGACTTTGCTACCAAGTTTGTTGTAGAGTCCTGCAAATTCAAGACCGATGTTTCCACCACCAAGGACTCCAAGTTTTTCAGGCAATTTGTCCAAGTTTTGGATACCTGTTGAGTCAAAGACGTTTTTGCTTGTAGCAAGTCCAGGGATTGGCAAGACGTTTGAAACAGCACCAGTGTTGATGACGATTGTTTCAGCAGTCAGTTCTTGTTTTTCATCACCAGCTTGGATTTCGATGACTTTGTTTGAAAGGAAGTGAGCTTCCGCATCAAAGATATCCACGCCTGTACCAGCAACAGTCGCATAGTTTTTACCGTTGAGGCGACTAGTGATGGTATTTTTGGTAGCAATGACTTCTTCAAAAGACAAGTCTTTCTCAGCAGCAACCAGCAAAGTCTTAGTTGGGATACATCCGATGTTGATACAAGTTCCACCGTACATAGCTTTGCTACGTTCAACCAGGGCAACTTTTTTGCCAGCTGAAGCCAATTTACCAGCTAGTGTCTTCCCAGCTTTACCAAATCCAATAACGATTAAATCATATGTTAACATTTATAGTCCTCCTATTCGATTTTCATTCTAGCATAAGAAAACACTTTTTGCACAAATCTGCTACGGGAAAGACAGAAAAAGATAAAAACGCTTTCCAGACAAAAAACTAGTAATTTTTTGACAAGCTTGATAAACTAAAATCCTATCTATTTTTATATAAAATAGAATAAATGTTCGAAAATAGGAGGTTTTATGAAATCGAATCGTTATATTATTGCCTTTGCTGGGGTCATTTTACACTTAATGCTGGGTTCGACTTATGCTTGGAGTGTTTATCGCAACCCTATTATTGAAAAAACGGGATGGGATCAGGCTTCTGTTGCCTTTGCCTTTAGTCTAGCAATCTTTTGTTTGGGATTATCGGCTGCATTTATGGGGCGTTTGGTAGAAAAATTTGGTCCGAGAGTCATGGGGAGTATATCTGCTTTTCTATACGCAGGTGGAAATATCTTAACAGGATTTGCAATAGACCGTCAGGAGCTGTGGTTGTTGTATCTCGCTTATGGCATTTTAGGTGGGCTTGGTTTGGGAGCAGGCTATATTACCCCTGTGTCAACGATTATAAAATGGTTTCCTGATAAACGTGGTCTCGCAACAGGTTTAGCGATTATGGGATTTGGTTTTGCTTCTTTATTGACTAGTCCCATAGCGCAACATCTCATCGCAGGGGTAGGGCTTGTAGAAACTTTTTATATTTTAGGAGCAAGTTACTTTATTATCATGCTCCTAGCTTCACAATTCATTAGGCGTCCAAAGGAGCAAGAACTTGCAATCCTATCTGCTTCAGGGAAAGAAAAAACAGCCTCTCTGACGCAAGGAATGACTGCAAATCAGGCTTTAAAAAGCAATCGGTTTTATATACTTTGGATTATTTTCTTTATCAACATAGCTTGTGGATTAGGTTTAATTTCAGCGGCATCGCCAATGGCACAGGAGATGGCTGGCTTGTCTACAAGTCATGCAGCAGTAATGGTGGGCGTTTTAGGGATTTTCAATGGGTTTGGTCGTTTGCTCTGGGCGAGTTTATCTGACTATATCGGGCGTCCTCTAACCTTTAGTATATTACTGCTTGTCAATCTTTTCTTTTCTCTCTCACTTTGGCTCTTTACAGATTCCGTTTTATTTGTAGTCGCTATGTCTATTTTGATGACTTGCTATGGAGCTGGTTTTTCATTGATTCCGGCTTATCTCAGTGATATTTTTGGAACCAAGGAATTGGCTGCTCTGCATGGTTATATTTTAACAGCTTGGGCAATGGCAGGTTTAGCAGGACCTATTTTATTAGCAGAGACCTATAAAATGGCTCATTCTTACACACAAACCTTGTTCGTTTTTCTCATTTTATATAGTATAGCCTTGGCTTTGTCTTATTATTTAGGTCGTTCAATCAAAAAGGAAAGTCAAAAAGCGTTTACATGATTTTCTAGAGAAATTGGGCTATCTTTTGCCCTGGTCTTGTGTTATACTAGATAAGTTGCAAAGAAACTCGTACTTTTCTTTCGTGGAAAAGAAGCAACACGGTATCTCGTTTTTGTTGAAGATACGTCATGAAAAGAAAAGTATAAACTAAAGCCCTATAGGGTGGCTTCGCACCACCTTTAGAAAGAAGAATAACGTGAAATTTAATGAATTAAACTTGTCTGCTGATTTGCTAGCAGAGATTGAAAAAGCTGGATTTGTAGAAGCCAGTCCTATCCAAGAACAGACCATTCCATTGGCTCTTGAGGGGAAAGATGTTATCGGTCAAGCCCAGACTGGTACAGGGAAAACCGCGGCCTTTGGCTTGCCAACTCTTGAAAAAATCCGTACAGAAGAAGCAACTATCCAAGCCTTGGTCATCGCTCCAACTCGTGAACTCGCTGTTCAAAGTCAAGAAGAACTCTTCCGCTTTGGTCGTAGCAAGGGAGTGAAAGTTCGCTCAGTTTACGGTGGTTCAAGCATTGAAAAACAAATCAAAGCCCTTAAGTCTGGTGCCCATATTGTTGTAGGAACACCAGGCCGTCTCTTAGACTTGATCAAACGCAAGGCTTTGAAATTGCACGATATTGAAACCCTCATCCTTGATGAAGCAGACGAAATGCTCAACATGGGCTTTCTTGAAGACATCGAAGCTATTATCTCTCGTGTTCCTGAAAGTCGTCAAACCTTACTCTTTTCAGCAACCATGCCTGAAGCCATCAAACGTATCGGTGTTCAGTTTATGAAAGAGCCTGAGCATGTGAAGATTGCTGCTAAGGAATTGACAACAGAACTGGTGGACCAGTACTATATCCGTGTCAAGGAACAAGAAAAATTTGACACTATGACCCGTCTCATGGATGTGGAACAACCAGAACTCGCTATTGTATTTGGTCGTACCAAACGCCGTGTGGATGAATTGACTCGTGGACTTAAAATCCGTGGTTTCCGTGCCGAAGGTATTCATGGTGATTTGGACCAAAACAAACGTCTTCGTGTCCTCCGTGATTTTAAAAATGGGAATCTCGATGTTTTGGTTGCGACAGACGTAGCAGCGCGTGGCTTGGATATTTCAGGTGTGACTCATGTCTATAACTACGATATTCCACAAGATCCTGAAAGCTATGTTCACCGTATTGGTCGTACAGGTCGTGCTGGTAAGTCAGGTCAGTCCATTACCTTTGTTTCTCCAAATGAAATGGGTTATCTCCAAATCATCGAAAACTTGACCAAGAAGCGCATGAAAGGCTTGAAACCAGCGACAGCAGAAGAAGCCTTTCAAGCTAAAAAGCAAGTGGCGCTCAAGAAAATCGAACGAGACTTCGCAGACGAAGCCATTCGTGGGAATTTTAAGAAATTTGCTAAAGATGCTCGTAAGTTAGCTGCTGAATTTAGTCCAGAAGAATTGGCTATGTATATCTTGAGTCTGACAGTCCAAGATCCAGACAGCCTTCCTGAAGTGGAGATTGCGCGTGAAAAACCACTGCCATTTAAACCATCAGGTAATGGCTTTGCTGGCAAAGCTAAGGGAGGTCGTGGAGGCCGTCGTGGGGACGACCGTCGAGACCGTGATCGCCGTGGCAATAGTCGTCATGATGAGTTCAAGAAAGGTAGTCGTGGGAACGATCGTTTTGATAAAGACAGACGTTACCGTAATAAAGACAATAAAAAACCTCGCAATACTTCAAGCGAAAAGAAAACAGGCTTTGTTATTCGTAACAAGGGAGATAAATAGGAAAAAGCGATTCACATTGTGAATCGCTTTTATATATAAGGAGACCAAGGGGAAAAGAAGATGGATAATAGTAAAGGAAAGGTGAGATGGGAAGGGATCCTTAATTCATCTTCTTATAATGTTATTATATAAAAATCAAAACGGAATGTCAATAAAAAATTGCTATTTTTATAAAATATTTTTGCTTTTAAAAATTGCAATTCAATAAGCAATTTTCAGATAATTATTGAAATTTTAGGTTCTTTATGTTATAATGGTAGCGATTAAATGCGAGGTGAAAAATGGCACATTTATTAGAAAAGACAAGAAAAATTACATCAATTTTAAAACGCTCTGAAGAGCAAATGCAGGATGAACTTCCATACAATGCCATTACACGTCAACTAGCAGACATTATTGATTGCAATGCCTGTATTGTCAATAGCAAGGGACGACTTTTGGGCTATTTTATGCGCTATAAAACCAATACCGATCGCGTAGAGCAGTTTTTCCAAACCAAGACGTTTCCAGATGACTATGTACAAGGGGCAAACATGATCTACGACACGGAAGCCAATCTTCCTGTTGAACATGATTTGACCATTTTCCCTGTTGAGAGCCGTGCGGACTTTCCAGATGGTTTGACAACCATTGCTCCCATTCATGTATCAGGGATTCGCCTAGGTTCCTTGATTATTTGGCGTAATGATAAGAAATTTGAAGATGAGGATTTGATTCTCGTTGAGATTGCGAGCACGGTGGTAGGGATTCAACTTTTGAACTTCCAACGTGAAGAAGATGAAAAAAATATTCGCCGTCGTACGGCTGTTACCATGGCGGTCAATACCCTCTCCTATTCAGAACTTCGTGCCGTATCAGCTATTTTAGCTGAGTTGGATGGGAATGAAGGACAATTGACTGCATCTGTCATTGCTGACCGTATCGGAATCACGCGCTCAGTAATCGTCAATGCTCTCCGTAAGCTAGAGTCGGCAGGAATTATTGAGAGTCGCTCGCTCGGAATGAAGGGGACTTATCTCAAAGTTCTAATTGGTGATATTTTTGAGGAAGTGAAAAAGAGGGACTACTAATGGCAAAGGCTTTAATCTCGATTGACTATACAGAGGATTTCGTAGCAGACAACGGAAAGCTAACTGCTGGAGCACCTGCTCAAGCAATATCAGAGGCAATCAATCAGGTGACCAGACTGGCTTTTGATCGTGGAGACTATGTTTTCTTCACCATTGATGCTCATGAGGAAGGGGATGATTTTCATCCTGAGAGTAAACTCTTTCCACCGCACAACATCATTGGGACTAGTGGCCGTAACCTCTATGGCCCCCTAGCTGATTTCTATGCGGAAAATAAGGACGATAGTCGCGTCTTTTGGATGGACAAGCGTCACTATTCAGCATTTTCAGGAACGGACCTCGATATTCGCTTGCGAGAACGTCGGGTCGATACCGTCATCTTAACTGGTGTTTTGACGGATATTTGCGTTCTTCATACTGCTATTGATGCCTATAATCTAGGTTATAAAATCGAGGTTGTCAAGCCTGCGGTTGCTTCTATCTGGCCAGAAAATCATCAGTTTGCTCTTGGGCATTTTAAGAACACTCTGGGAGCCAAATTATTGGATGAAAATCTTGATGAAATTAAAGAATGATTCCCTTGGAAAAATGAAAAAAATCTGAAAAAAGTGTTGACAAAGATTTTGAAAGTTGATATACTAGTAAAGTAATCGACGCGGGGATGGCGGAATTGGCAGACGCGCAGGACTAAGGATCCTGTGACCGCTTTAGGTCGTGAGGGTTCAAGTCCCTCTCTCCGCATAGGGTAAGAGTTAGCTTTGGCTAGCTCTTTTTGTTTTTCTAAAGAAGACTAGAGAAGGCATTTTGGATATCGAAAGCTATCGGCATCAAGAACTATCAATTATAGAATGGAGTCGATTTTTGATTGGTAAAACGTGTTCTAATATGAGGAAAGTTAGCTCTTGCTAGCTTTCTTCATTTTTTCAACAGATAAATCAAAAATTTTTTTCGATTTCATAAACATTTCATATTTGGATTTTATAATAGTCTTACAAATATGGAGGTGACAAATGAATCCAATCCAAAGAGCTTGGGCTTATGTCAGCAGAAAACGACTGAGAAGTTTTATTTTATTTCTGATTTTATTGGTCCTATTGGCCGGAATTTCAGCCTGTTTGACTCTGATGAAGTCCAACAAAACAGTAGAAACGAATCTTTACAAATCTCTCAATACCTCTTTTTCTATTAAGAAGATAGAGAACGGTCAGACCTTCAAGTTATCGGACCTAGCATCCGTTAGCAAGATTAAGGGACTGGAAAATGTCTCTCCTGAACTCGAGACGGTCGTAAAATTAAAAGACAAGGAAGCGGTGAGTGGCGAGCAGAGCGTGGAGCGTGATGATTTATCAGCTGCAGACAAGAATTTAGTGAGCTTAACGGCTCTGGAGGATTCTTCTAGGGATGTTACCTTCACCAGCTCGGCTTTCAATCTAAAAGAAGGTCGACACCTTCAAAAAGGGGATGCTAAGAAAATCCTCATCCACGAAGAGTTGGCTAAGAAGAACGGTCTTTCGCTTCATGACAAGATTGGCTTGGATGCTGGACAGTCAGAATCTGGCAAAGGACAGACAGTTGAGTTTAAAATTGTCGGCATCTTTTCTGGTAAAAAACAAGAGAAGTTCACAGGCTTGTCTTCTGACTTCAGTGAAAACCAAGTTTTTACAGACTATGAAAGTAGCCAAACCCTTTTGGGAAATAGTGAACCTCAAGTCAGTGCAGCGCGCTTCTATGTAGAAAATCCTAAGGAAATGGACGGACTCATGAAGCAGGTGGAAAACTTGGCCTTGGAAAGTCAAGGCTACCAAGTTGAGAAGGAAAACAAGGCCTTTGAACAAATCAAAGACTCAGTTGCCACCTTCCAAACCTTCCTAACCATCTTCCTTTATGGGATGTTGATAGCTGGAGCTGGAGCCTTAATTTTGGTCTTGTCTCTCTGGTTGAGAGAAAGGGTCTACGAAGTGGGGATTTTACTGGCACTTGGAAAAGGCAAGAGCTCGATCTTTCTACAGTTCTGTTTAGAGGTAATGTTGGTATCTCTTGGAGCTTTGCTTCCATCCTTTATCGCTGGAAATGCCATTACATCCTATCTACTCCAAACTGTACTAGCCAGTGGAGATCAGGCAAGCTTACAGGACACGCTGGCCAAAGCAAGCGGTCTATCAACCAGTCTCCTATCCTTTGCAGAATCCTATGTTTTTCTGCTCCTGATTGGTTGCTTATCAGTAGCCCTTTGTTTCGTATTCTTATTTAGAAAATCGCCTAAGGAAATTTTATCATCTATTAGTTAAGAAGGAGAAATCATGACTTTATTACAATTACAAGATGTTACCTACCGTTATAAGAACACTGCTGAGGCAGTTTTATATCAGATCAAGTATAATTTTGAACCCGGAAAGTTTTATAGTATCATTGGTGAGTCAGGAGCAGGAAAATCCACTCTCTTGTCCCTACTGGCTGGTCTAGATAGTCCTGTCGAAGGTTCGATCCTTTTCCAAGGAGAGGACATTCGGAATAAGGGATATTCTTACCATCGCATGCACCATATTTCTCTGGTCTTTCAAAATTATAACTTGATAGATTATCTTTCTCCGCTGGAAAATATCCGCTTGGTCAACAAAAAAGCCAGCAAGGATACTCTTCTTGAACTTGGTTTGGATGAAAGTCAGATCAAGCGGAACGTTCTCCAGTTATCAGGTGGTCAACAGCAACGTGTAGCCATCGCTCGCAGTTTGGTCTCAGAAGCTCCAGTTATTCTAGCTGATGAGCCAACAGGAAATCTGGACCCTAAAACTGCTGGAGATATTGTCGAACTGCTCAAATCACTTGCCCAGAAAACAGGTAAATGTGTGATTGTCGTAACCCACAGCAAAGAAGTGGCGCAAGCATCAGATATCACACTTGAGTTGAGGGATAAGAAACTGACTGAAACTCGCAATACTAGTAAATAATATAAGCTTGTTTTGATAGAATTATAAAATCAAATCTAGAAAGGGAACCTATGTTACACAACGCATTTGCCTATGTTACAAGGAAGTTTTTCAAATCGATTGTTATCTTCCTGATTATTCTCCTCATGGCGAGCTTGAGCTTGGTCGGCTTGTCGATCAAGGGAGCTACTGCCAAGGCTTCTCAGGAGACATTTAAAAATATCACCAACAGCTTCTCTATGCAAATCAATCGTCGCGTCAACCAAGGAACGCCTCGTGGTGCTGGAAATATCAAGGGTGAAGACATCAAAAAAATCACCGAAAACAAGGCCATCGAGTCTTATGTTAAACGCATCAACGCTATCGGAGATTTGACTGGATACGACCTCATTGAAACGCCAGAAACCAAGAAAAATCTCACTGCAGACCGTGCCAAACGGTTTGGAAGCAGTTTGATGATTACAGGTGTCAATGACTCCTCTAAAGAAGATAAGTTTGTCTCTGGCTCATATAAGCTGGTTGAAGGTGAGCACCTAACCAACGACGACAAAGACAAGATCCTCATGCACAAGGACTTGGCAGCCAAACACGGCTGGAAGGTAGGGGACAAGGTTAAACTGGACTCCAACATCTACGATGCAGATAATGAAAAGGGTGCCAAGGAAACAGTCGAAGTGACAATCAAGGGTCTCTTTGATGGTCACAATAAGTCGGCAGTTACCTACTCACAAGAGCTTTACGAAAACACAGCTATTACAGACATCCATACGGCGGCTAAACTATATGGTTATACAGAAGACACAGCCATTTATGGGGACGCAACCTTCTTTGTAACAGCAGACAAGAACTTGGATGATGTCATGAAAGAATTGAATGGTATCAGTGGAATCAACTGGAAAAGCTACACACTTGTGAAGAGTTCCTCTAACTACCCAGCTCTAGAGCAATCCATCTCTGGTATGTACAAGATGGCCAACCTCCTTTTTTGGGGTAGCTTGAGCTTCTCAGTCCTTCTCCTTGCCCTCTTACTCAGTCTTTGGATCAACGCCCGTCGCAAGGAAGTGGGAATTCTCCTCTCTATCGGTCTCAAGCAGGCAAGTATCTTGGGGCAATTCATCACCGAATCGATCTTGATTGCAATCCCTGCTCTTGTTTCTGCTTACTTCATAGCCAACTATACAGCTCGTGCAATCGGAAACACCGTCCTTGCCAATGTCACTTCAGGTGTTGCCAAGCAAGCCAGCAAGGCGGCTCAAGCCTCTAACCTTGGTGGTGGTGCAGAAGTAGATGGCTTTAGCAAGACCTTGTCGAGCCTAGACATTTCCATTCAGACATCAGACTTTATCATCGTCTTTGTCCTTGCCTTGGTTCTAGTGGTTCTCGTTATGGCGCTTGCTTCAAGCAATCTCCTTAGAAAACAACCAAAAGAGCTCTTGCTGGATAGCGAATAAAAAACTTGCTACCTATTCTCCCCTAAATGGGGTATAATATAGGTAGCATTTTTATCTGCTTCGTCTTGATAAGGCTTCTTCCTATCAGGGGGAAACAGAGAGATTTACAAGAAATTTAAAGGAATGTGAAACGTTTTTTCTATGAAAATTTTAATTGTAGAAGATGAAGAGATGATCCGTGAGGGGATCAGTGACTATTTGACAGATTGTGGTTATGAAACCATTCAGGCAGCGGATGGTGAGGAAGCCTTGGAACAATTTTCCAGCTATGAAATAGCCTTGGTTTTACTGGATATCCAGATGCCCAAGCTCAATGGTTTAGAGGTCCTAGCTGAGATTCGCAAAACCAGCCAAGTCCCTGTCTTGATGCTGACTGCCTTTCAGGATGAGGAATACAAGATGAGTGCCTTTGCTTCGCTAGCTGATGGCTATCTGGAAAAACCCTTCTCCCTCTCCCTTTTAAAAGTAAGGGTGGACGCGATTTTCAAGCGTTACTACGATACAGGACGAATCTTCTCTTATAAGGATACCAAGGTAGACTTTGAAAGCTATAGTGCAAGCCTCGCAGGTCAAGAAGTGGCCATCAATGCCAAAGAGTTGGAAATTCTGGACTATCTGGTGAAAAATGAAGGACGGGCCTTGACTCGTTCTCAGATAATCGATGCCGTTTGGAAAGCGACAGATGAGGTTCCCTTTGACCGTGTCATCGATGTCTATATCAAGGAACTGCGGAAAAAGCTAGACTTGGATTGTATCCTCACTGTGCGCAATGTTGGTTATAAATTGGAGCGAAAATGAAACGAACAGGTTTATTTACAAAGATATTTATCTATACCTTCTCGATTTTTAGTGTTCTGGTTATTTGCCTTCATCTAGCTATTTATTTTCTTTTTCCTTCGACTTATCTGAGCCATCGTCAGGAAACCATTGGTCAGAAAGCGACAGCCATTGCCCAGTCCTTAGAAGGAAAGGATAGGCAGAGTATCGAACAAGTGTTAGACTTGTATTCCCAGACTAGTGATATCAAGGGGGCGGTCAAGGGAGAGATGACCGGGGACAAGTTAGAAGTCAAGGGCAACCTTCCTCTGGACACAGACCGTCAGACCACCTCTCTCTTTATTGAGGAGCGTGAGGTGACAACCCAAGATGGTAGCACCATGACTCTTCAATTTCTAGCTTCGATGGACTTGCAAAAGGAAGCAGAGCAGATCAGTCTCCAGTTTCTTCCCTATACCTTGCTGGCGTCCTTTCTGATTTCCCTCTTGGTGGCCTACATCTACGCTCGGACTATTGTTGCCCCGATTTTGGAAATCAAGAGGGTGACCCGTCGGATGATGGAGCTAGATGCCCAAGTGCGATTACGTGTGGATTCCAAGGATGAGATTGGTGATCTTAAGGAACAGATCAATAGCCTCTACCAGCACCTTTTGACAGTCATTGCAGACTTGCATGAGAAGAATGAAGCCATTCTCCAACTTGAGAAGATGAAGGTTGAGTTCTTACGAGGAGCTTCTCATGAATTGAAAACACCTCTGGCTAGTTTGAAGATCCTAATCGAAAATATGAAGGAAAATATTGGTCGTTACAAGGATAGAGACCACTATCTGGGAGTAGCCTTGGAGATTGTGGACGACCTCAGTCATCACGTTCTCCAGATACTTTCTCTCTCTTCTGTTCAGGAATTAAGAGATGATAGGAAAAAAATTGACCTGCTCCAAATGACGCAAGCCTTGGTCGAGGATTATGCTCTACTCGCTAAGGAAAGAGAGCTTCGGATAGAGAATAGCTTGACCCATCAGCAGGCTTACATAAACCCATCTGTGATGAAGTTAATCCTATCCAATCTCATCAGTAATGCCATCAAGCACTCGATCCCAAGTGGCATGGTTCGAATCGGAGAAAGAGAAGGGGAACTCTTTATCGAGAATAGCTGTAGTCCTGAAGAGCAAGAAAAACTGGCCCAGTCTTTTTCTGGCAATGCTAGTCGCAAGGCCAAGGGTTCAGGAATGGGACTCTTTGTGGTCAAAAGTTTACTAGAACATGAGAAATTACCTTATCATTTTGAGATGCAAGATGATCGTTTGACCTTCTTCATGTCTTATCCTAAAGTCGCACAAGACCAAGATAAAGAAAGGGTTTATATTGATTAGGTTGGAAGAAATTCAATCTAAAGTATGGGAAAAACTAGCTTTTTTTGTCAAAAAGTGATAAAATGAACAATGTAAATGGGATGACCCATAAAAATATACAGGAGGCCTGATAAAATGGCAATCGTTTCAGCAGAAAAATTTGTCCAAGCAGCTCGTGACAACGGTTATGCAGTTGGTGGATTTAACACAAACAACCTTGAGTGGACTCAAGCTATCTTGCGTGCAGCAGAAGCTAAAAAAGCTCCAGTTTTGATCCAAACTTCAATGGGTGCTGCTAAATACATGGGTGGTTACAAAGTTGCTCGCAACTTGATCGCTAACCTTGTTGAATCAATGGGTATCACTGTACCAGTAGCTATCCACCTTGACCACGGTCACTACGAAGATGCACTTGAGTGTATCGAAGTTGGTTACACTTCAATCATGTTTGACGGTTCACACCTTCCAGTTGAAGAAAACCTTAAATTGGCTAAGGACGTTGTTGAAAAAGCACACGCCAAAGGTATCTCAGTAGAAGCTGAAGTTGGTACTATCGGTGGTGAAGAAGACGGAATCATCGGTAAAGGTGAATTGGCTCCAATTGAAGACGCTAAAGCAATGGTTGAAACTGGTATTGACTTCTTGGCAGCTGGTATCGGTAACATCCACGGTCCTTACCCAGCAAACTGGGAAGGTCTTGACCTTGACCACTTGAAGAAATTGACAGAAGCTCTTCCAGGCTTCCCAATCGTATTGCACGGTGGTTCAGGTATTCCTGATGACCAAATCCAAGCAGCTATCAAACTTGGTGTTGCGAAAGTTAACGTTAACACTGAATGCCAAATCGCATTTGCTAACGCAACTCGTAAATTTGCTCGTGACTACGAAGCAAACGAAGCAGAATACGACAAGAAGAAACTCTTCGACCCACGTAAATTCTTGGCTGACGGTGTAAAAGCTATCCAAGCATCAGTTGAAGAACGTATCGACGTATTCGGTTCAGAAGGTAAAGCATAATCTAGCTGAACAATACATACAGAACCTGCCCATTGGGTGGGTTTTTTGCTTAAACGACAAGTTATTATCGTACAAATAAAAATAAGCAAAAACGATTAGATGATTGTTCGTCTTTTGCTTATTATTTTATTTTTACGAAATAAATATTATTTCTTATCTTTTGAGTTCTTTAAGGCTGCAACGACTGTTGCCCCAATAATTGGTGCAAGCGAAGCAATGATTCTAGAAGCATTTTTAACAGTAGAAGTAGTTGCAATTAATGAAGATGCTTCACTAATTTGTTCTAAATCTATAGATCTTTTCTCAGATACTGCATATTTTTCTGATTCATCAAAAAAATTTAGCAACAACTCTGCTCTATCAGCTCTGTCTGGATCTGTCGTTTTTAAATTTTCAATTTCAAAATCTATTACGGTACGTAATGCAATATAGTGGAGTTTTGTTAATCTACTTTTTTGAGTTTCAAGATTACGGATGGTTTGTTTAGTAACTCCTATAAGATTGCTGAGATCTGAACTTGTCCAATTCAAAATCTCTCGAATAGCTTTTAAGTTATTTTGTAGAATTGCTCTTGTATCTTCTGTTGATGGATATTTTTCTTTTAACATATCTTTTTACCTATAATTTTCTACTTCTATTATAACAAAAAAAATAAAATATTTAAATTGTTGTCTAGGTAAAAAATTTTTTACAGGACAAAAATTTATAATACAATAAAATAATTGACAAATAAAAAATATTGTGCTATGCTATTATTAACTCAATAAGAGGAGAAGTAGAATCTAATTCAGATAATTATAGGAAAACCATTTATAAAAAGTTAAGAGGAGTGTTTTTATGGATATTCAATTGGTGTTTATCTTATTGTTAATTTCTTTGTGTTTCTTTCTATTGATTAGAAAGAACATAATTACTAAAAAGTTTACGGACTTTTTGATAAACAATAAAGGACCAGAACTAGATTTTTTAGAATCTAGTGACTTCAGTGTTTTAGAATGTGCAAAAATACTAAACAAAAAATACAAAATTGGATTGATTAATTCCTATATTGTAGTTAACTCAATTAAAGTTAGATAAAATTAAAATAAAAAAGGGGAAAGAAATGAAAATTAATACCCAAAGAATCAAAGATCAAGCAAATAGTGCACTAAACATTACCATGAGAATATCAAAATCTGTTAGCAAAAGTATGTCAAAAGGTGGGAGGGAATGTCTAAATTTTGTTGTAAACAATCCACAATTTATATTAATTATTTTAAGTTTGATAACTAATAAGAATAGTCTTAATCAAAGACGGATTAATGAATTGGAAGATACAGAGCAAGACAGATTACTAGATGATTCAACCTTTTCTGAACTGCTACAAGAAGAACAAGCTATTAATCATATTTATCCTGATGAAAGAAAATCTCCTTGTGTACATTTATATCGTCTAGGCGAAAATACTTTTGTAAGAGGAGGGACAGAACTAGAAAAAGAGGAATTCCGTAAAGAGAATAACTTGTAGTTTCATACTCTATATTTGGTTGAAATATAATTTAAAAGGGACAAAGAGAGGTAATTTTATGTCAAAATTATATACATGTGAAGAATGTGGTGGAGAGTTCACTAAGAGAGAGCTTAATTGGGATGGTAGTGATCATATTGATGGAATTTATTATTGCAAAGACTGCTTTCGTTTTTTAGAACAGTGTGGGATTGATGCAATGGATCCTGATGGATTTGGGTACGATGAGTATGGAAATTGGGATCAAGAACGTTTAGGTTTTTAGATTTTTGTGAGTTTTGATTTACTACATTAGATATATTTTTAATTAATTTAATCAACCACCCTGCCCCTAAGGGTGGTTTTTTTGGTGTTCTAGGGAAATTATCAAACCAGAATTTTTGATTTAAAAGTATTATTTTAGGAGAGAAATTTCTAATTTCATAATCGATAGGCAAACGCTTGCATTCTAGTTTTTATTGGACTATAATAGGTTGGTATAAAGCCTTCTGTAATAATATTGAGAAGGTGTAGAAAGTAAGGATTTAGAATATTTGTAGTCAAAAATACAGTGTTGCTATTCTTTGCGATAGGGAGATATTTATGGCAATGATAGAAGTGGAACATCTTCAGAAAAATTTTGTGAAGACTGTCAAGGAACCAGGGTTAAAGGGGGCTTTGCGTTCCTTTATTCATCCTGAAAAGCAGACCTTTGAAGCGGTCAAGGATTTGACTTTTGAAGTTCCAAAAGGGCAGATTTTAGGATTTATTGGGGCAAATGGTGCTGGGAAGTCGACCACCATCAAAATGTTGACAGGAATTTTGAAACCGACATCTGGTTTTTGTCGGATTAATGGCAAGATTCCGCAGGACAATCGTCAGGATTATGTCAAGGATATTGGAGTGGTCTTCGGACAACGCACCCAGTTATGGTGGGATTTGGCACTGCAAGAGACCTACACGGTCTTGAAAGAGATTTACGATGTGCCAGACTCGCTCTTCCATAAGCGCATGGATTTTTTGAATGAAGTCTTGGATTTGAAAGAATTTATCAAAGACCCTGTGCGGACTCTTTCACTGGGGCAACGGATGCGGGCGGACATTGCAGCTTCCTTGCTTCACAATCCCAAGGTTCTCTTTTTAGATGAGCCGACCATTGGTTTGGATGTTTCGGTCAAGGATAATATTCGTCGGGCCATTACTCAAATCAATCAGGAGGAAGAAACAACCATTCTCTTGACCACTCACGACCTGAGCGACATTGAGCAACTTTGTGATCGAATTTTTATGATTGATAAGGGGCAAGAGATTTTTGATGGAACGGTTAGCCAGCTCAAAGAAACCTTTGGCAAGGTGAAGACTCTTTCCTTTGAACTGCTACCAGGTCAAAGTCATCTCCTTTCTCACTATGAAGGCTTTTCGGATATGACCATTGAAAGACAAGGAAATAGCCTCAATATTGAATTCGATAGTTCCCGCTACCAGTCAGCTGATATTATCAAGCAAACTCTGTCTGATTTTGAAATTCGCGATTTGAAGATGGTGGATACGGATATTGAGGATATTATCCGTCGCTTCTACCGAAAGGAGCTCTAAGATGGTCAAATTGTGGAGACGTTATAAACCCTTTATCAATGCAGGGATTCAGGAGTTGATTACCTATAGAGTCAACTTTCTTCTCTATCGGATTGGCGATGTCATGGGTGCTTTTGTGGAATTTTATCTCTGGAAGGCTGTCTTTGATTCCTCGCAAGAGTCTTTGATTCAGGGTTTCAGCATGGCAGATATCACCCTCTACATCATCATGAGTTTTGTGACTAATCTTCTGACTAGGTCGGATTCTTCCTTTATGATTGGTGAGGAGGTCAAGGATGGTTCCATTATCATGCGTTTGTTGAGACCAGTGCATTTTGCGGCCTCTTATCTCTTCACCGAGCTTGGTTCCAAGTGGTTGATTTTTGTCAGTGTCGGACTTCCTTTCTTGAGTGTGATTGTCTTGATGAAAATCTTATCTGGGCAAGGGATTGTAGAAGTGCTGGGATTAACTGTCCTTTATCTCTTTAGCTTAATCCTAGCCTACCTGATCAACTTTTTCTTTAATATCTGCTTTGGATTTTCAGCCTTTGTGTTTAAAAATTTATGGGGCTCTAATCTGCTTAAGAATTCTCTGATTGACTTTATGTCTGGGAGTTTGATTCCCTTGGCTTTCTTTCCAAAGATCGTATCAGATATTCTGTCCTTCTTGCCTTTTTCATCCTTGATTTATACTCCAGTTATGATTGTTGTTGGAAAATACGATGCCAGTCAGATTCTTCAAGCACTCTTGCTACAGGTTTTCTGGCTCATAGTGATGGTGGGCTTGTCTCAGTTGATTTGGAAACGAGTCCAGTCATTTATCACCATTCAAGGAGGTTAGTATGAAAAAATATCAACGCATGCATCTGATTTTTATCAGACAATACATCAAGCAAATCATGGAATACAAGGTGGATTTTGTGGTGGGTGTCTTGGGAGTCTTTCTGACTCAAGGGTTAAATCTCTTGTTTCTCAATGTCATCTTTCAACACATTCCTTCGCTAGAAGGGTGGACCTTTCAAGAGATAGCCTTTATCTACGGTTTTTCCTTGATTCCCAAGGGATTGGACCATCTCTTTTTTGACAATCTCTGGGCTCTGGGGCAACGTTTGGTGCGAAAAGGAGAGTTTGACAAGTACCTGACGCGTCCTATCAATCCTCTTTTTCATATTCTGGTTGAGACCTTTCAGATTGATGCCTTGGGTGAACTCTTGGTCGGAGGTATTTTGCTAGCGACAACAGTATCAAGCATTGCTTGGACTCTTCCTAAATTTCTGCTTTTCCTAGTTTGTATTCCCTTTGCGACCTTGATTTATACTTCCTTGAAGATAGCGACAGCCAGTATCGCTTTTTGGACCAAGCAGTCAGGCGCTATGATTTACATTTTTTATATGTTTAATGACTTTGCCAAGTATCCGATTTCCATTTACAATTCGCTTCTTCGTTGGTTGATTAGCTTTATCGTACCTTTCGCCTTTACGGCCTACTATCCTGCCAGCTATTTCTTGCAGGACAAAGACGGGCTCTTTAACATTGGTGGGTTGATTTTGATTTCCCTTGTTTTCTTTGTCATTTCTTTAAAACTCTGGGACAGGGGCTTGGATGCCTACGAAAGTGCGGGTTCGTAAGAGATAAAATAGAATGAGAGTTAAAATTAAATATGTTAAAAACAACCGTTGAAAATTATTGCGGTTGTTTTTATATATTTATTGATGCATAAATTCTATCCATACCCCTTTTTGCGATTTTGGTAGTTATTCCAGTTGATTGATAATATTTTTGATGGTAGGAATGAGTTTATATTGTACCCAGTTAACTATCATATTTATTGATTAGACTATTTGTTAACATGGGTTAAAAAAAAATTAACCAGTGTTAATTTTTCTTGACTTAAAATTTTTTAATTGATATACTATTTTTCAGAGAGCTAACAATTATATATAAATGTACTACTCTATCCCACTAGATAATACGTCATAAAACTTTTTATAACAAAGGCTAGCAAGGTTAAAGTTTTCTATCTATTGGGTTTAAAATAAAAAATTAAGGAATTAAAATGAAAAAAAGTACGGTATTGTCATTAACTACTGCTGCAGTTATTTTAGCAGCATATGCCCCCAATGAGGTAATTTTAGCAGATGCACCTAGTTCTGAAGATGCTTTAAGAATTTCTGATAAAGAAAAAGTAGTAGCAGATAAAGAAACAGAAAACAATGAACGATCTGAAGATATTCATAATGTTATAGAAACTTCAAAGGATACTGAAGAGAAGAAGACAACAGTTATTGAGGAAAAAGAAGTTGTTAGTAGAAAGTCTGAGATAGACAAAAAAACTAGTAACGAAGGAGCAAGTATCAAAGAAGACTCCAATCAATCCAAAGGAAATGATGCGGACTCATTTGTAAACAAAGATACAGAAAATCCGAAAAAAGAAGATAAAGTTGTCTATATTGCTGAATTTAAAGATAAAAAATCTGGAGAAAAAGTAATTAAGGAACTATCAAAACTTAAGGATACAAAAGTTTTATATACCTATAATACGATTTTTAATGGTAGTGCAATAGAAACAACTCCAGATAACTTGGATAAAATTAAACAAATAGAAGGTATTTCATCAATTGAACGATCACAAAAGGTCCAACCAATGATGAATCATGCCAGAAAGGAAATTGGAGTTGAGGAAGCTATTGATTACCTAAAGTCTATCAATGCTCCATTTGGGAAAAATTTTGATGGTAGAGGTATGGTTATTTCAAATATCGATACTGGAACAGATTATAGGCATAAGGCTATGAGAATCGATGATGATGCCAAAGACTCAATGAAAATTAAAAAAGAAGACTTAAAAGGCACTGATAAAAATTATTGGTTGAGTGATAAAATCCCTCATGCGTTCAATTATTATAATGGTGGTAAAATCACTGTAGAAAAATATGATGATGGAAGGGATTATTTTGACCCACATGGGATGCATATTGCAGGGATTCTTGCTGGAAATGATACTGAAAAAGACATCAAGAACTTTAATGGTATAGATGGAATTGCGCCTAATGCACAAATTTTCTCTTATAAAATGTACTCTGACGCAGGATCTGGGTTTGCGGGTGATGAAACAATGTTTCATGCTATTGAAGATTCGATTAAGCACAATGTTGATGTTGTTTCGGTATCATCTGGCTTTACGGGAACAGGTCTTGTAGGCGAGAAATATTGGGAGGCTATTAGAGCATTAAGAAAAGCTGGAATCCCAATGGTTGTTGCTACAGGTAACTTTGCGACTTCTGCTTCAAGTTCTTCTTGGGATTTAGTAGCAAATAATAATCTGAAAATGACAGATACTGGAAATGTAACACGAACTGCCGCACATGAAGATGCAATAGCCGTTGCTTCTGCTAAAAATCAAACCATTGAGTTTGATAAGGTTAACATTGGAGGACAAAGTTTTAAATACAGAAATATAGGGGCTTTTTTCGATAAAAATAAAATCCTGACAAATGAGGATGGTTCAAAAACTCCAAATAAATTAAAATTTGTATATATAGGCAAAGGTCAAGATCAGGATTTGATAGGATTGGATCTTAAGGGCAAAATTGCAGTAATGGATAGAATTTATACCAAGGATTTAAAAGATGCTTTTAAAAGAGCTACGGATAAAGGCGCACGTGCCATTATGGTTGTAAATACTGTAAATTACTACAATAGAGATAATTGGACAGACCTTCCAGCTATGGGATATGAAGCGGATGAAGGGACTAAAAGTCAAGTATTTTCAATTTCAGGAGATGATGGTGTAAAATTATGGAACATGATTAACCCTGATAAAAAAACTGAAGTCAAAAGAAATAATAAGGAAGATTTTAAAGATAACTTAGAACAATACTATCCAATTGATATGGAAAGCTATAATTCTAATAAACCGAATGTAGGTGATGAAAAAGAAATTGACTTTAAATTTGCACCTGACACAGACAAAGAACTTTATAAAGAAGATATTATAGTTCCAGCAGGGTCTACATCTTGGGGGCCAAGAACAGATTTGCTTTTAAAACCGGATGTTTCAGCACCTGGTAAAAATATTAAATCTACTCTAAATGTTATTAATGGTAAATCCACTTATGGTTATATGTCAGGAACTAGCATGGCAACTCCAATCGTAGCAGCTTCTACTGTTTTGATTAGGCCAAAATTAAAGGAATTGCTTGAAAGACCTGTCTTGAAAAATCTTAAGGGAGATGACAAAATAGACCTTACAAGTCTTACAAAAATAGCCCTACAAAATACTGCAAGACCGATGATGGATGCAACCTCTTGGAAAGAAAAGAGTCAATACTTTGCATCACCTAGACAGCAGGGAGCGGGGCTAATTAATGTTGCCAACGCTTTGAGAAATGAAGTTGTAGCAACTTTCAAAAATACAGATTCTAAAGGTTTGGTAAATTCATATGGTTCCATTTCTCTTAAAGAAATAAAAGGTGATAAAAAATACTTTACAATCAAGCTTCACAATACCTCAAATAGACCTTTAACATTTAAAGTTTCTGCATCAACTGTAACTACAGATGCTCTAACTGATAGGCTAAAACTCGATGAAACATATAAAGATGAAAAATCTCCGGACGGGAAGCAAATTGTTCCAGAAATTCACCCAGAAAAAGTCAAAGGAGCAAATATCACATTTGAGCATGACACTTTCACTATAGGCCCAAATTCTAGCTTTGATTTAAATGCGGTTATAAATGTTGGGGAAGCAAAAAATAAAAATAAATTTGTAGAATCATTTATTCATTTTGAGTCAGTGGAAGAAATGGAAGCTCTAAACTCCAACGGGAAGAAAATAAACTTCCAACCTTCTTTATCGATGCCTCTAATGGGATTTGCTGGGAATTGGAACCATGAACCAATCCTTGATAAATGGGCTTGGGAAGAAGGATCAAAATCAAAAGCAATGGAAGCTTATGATGATGACGGTAAACCAAAAATTCCAGGTACCTTAAATAAGGGAATTGGTGGAGAACATGGCATCGATAAGTTTAATCCAGCAGGAGTTATACAAAATAGAAAAGATAAAAATATTACCTCCCTTGTTCAAAATCCAGAATTATTTGCTTTCAATAACGAAGGGATAAATGCACCATCAACGAGTGGATCAAAAATTGCGAAAGTCTATCCTTTAGATTCAAATGGGAATCCTCAAGATGCTCAACTTGAGAGAGGATTAACACCTTCTCCACTTGTATTAAGAAGTGCAGAAGAAGGGGTGATTTCAATAGTAAATACGAATAAAGAGGGAGAAAATCAAAAAGACTTAAAAGTAATTTCGAGAGAACACTTTATTAAGGGAATTTTAAACTCTAAAAGAAATGATGCAAAGGGCATTAAATCATCTAAACTAAAAGTTTGGGGTGACTTGAAATGGGATGGACTCATTTATAACCCGAGAGGTAGAGAGGAAAATGCCCCAGAAAGTAATGACAAAAAAGATCCTGCTACTAAGATACGAGGACAATTTGAACCGATTGCGGAAGGCCAATATTTCTATAAATTTAAATATAGATTAACCAAGGATTACCCATGGCAGGTTTCCTATATTCCTGTAAAAATTGATAACACCCCTCCAAAGATTGTTTCAATTGATTTTTCAAACCCTGAAAAAATTAAGTTAATTACAAAGGATACTTATCACAAGGTCAAAGAGCAATATAAGAATGAAACGCTATTTGCGAGAGATCAAAAAGAACATCCTGAAAAATTTGACGAGATTGCCAATGAAGTTTGGTATGCTGGCGCCGCTCTTGTTAATGAAGATGGAGAGGTTGAGAAAAATCTTGAAGTAACTTACGCAGGTGAGGGTCAAGGAAGAAATAGGAAACTTGACAAAGACGGAAATACCATTTATGAAATTAAAGGTGCAGGAGATTTAAGAGGCAAAATCATTGAAGTGATTGCATTAGACGGTTCTAGCAATTTCACAAAGATTCATAGAATTAAATTTGCTGATCATGCAGATCAAAATGGAATGATTTCGTATTATTTAATAGATCCTGATCAAGATTCATCTAAATACCAAAAGCTTGGAGAAATTCCTGAATCTAAATTTAAGAATTTAAAAAATGTTAAAGATGATAGCCTAAACAAAGAGACAGCTGAGATGGAAAATAACCTTTTAGTAGATGAGCGGCCTACCGAAGAAAAATCTAGCTTGACTATTCATAAAACTATTTCAACAATTAGAGACTTTGAAAGCAAAGATTTAAAGAAACTCATTAAAAAGAAATTTAGAGAAGTTGATGACTTTACAAGTGAAACTGGTAAGAGAATAGAGGAATACGATTATAAATACGATGATAAGGGAAATATCATTGCTTATGACGATGGTAGCGCCTTACAATATGAAACTGAAAAACTTGACGAAATCAAATCAAAAATTTATGGCATTCTAAACCCGTCTAAAGATGGACACTTTGAAATTCTTGGAAAGATAAGTAATGTTTCTAAAAATGCCAAGGTATATTATGGCAATAATTATAAATCGATAGAAATCAAAACGACCAAGTATGATTCACATTCGAAAACGATGACATTTGATTTATACGCTAATATTAATGATATTGTAGATGGATTAGCTTTTGCAGGAGATATGAGATTCTTTGTGAAAGATGATGATCAGATAAAAGCTGAAACTAAAATTAGAATGCCTGAAAAAAATAAGGAAACTAAAGCAGAATATCCGTATGCATCAAGTTATGGGAATGTAATAGAATTAGGAGAAGGAGATCTTTCAAAAAATAAACCAAACAATTTAACGGACATGGAATCTGGTAAAATCTATTCTGATTCAGAAAAACAACAATATCTGTTAAAGGATAACATCATTCTAAGAAAAGGCTATGCACTAAAAGTGACTACCTATAATCCTGGAAAAACGGATATGTTAGAAGGAAATGGAGTCTATAACAAGGAAGATATAGCAAAAATCCAAAAGGCCAATCCTAATCTAAGAGTCTTATCAGAAAGAATAATTTATGCTGATAGTAGAAATGTTGAAGATGGAAGAAGTACTCAATCAGTATTAATGTCGGCTTTGGACGGCTTTAACATTGTAAGGTATCAAGTGTTTACATTTAAAATGAATGATAAAGGGGAGGCAATCGATAACGATGGCAATCTTGTAACAGATCCTTCTAAACTGGTATTATTTGGTAAGGATGGTAAAGAGTACACTGGAGAAGATAAGTCCAATGTAGAAGCTATAAAAGAAGATGGCTCTACGTTATTTATTGATGCCAAACCAGTAAATCTTTCGATGGACAAGAACTACTTTAATCCATCCAAATCTAATAAAATTTATGTACGAAATCCAGAATTTTATTTAAGAGGTAAGATTTCTGATAAGGGTGGTTTTAACTGGGAGTTGAGAGTTAATGAGTCGGTTGTAGACAATTATTTAATCTACGGAGATTTACACATTGATAACACTAGAGATTTTAACATTAAGCTTAATGTTAAAGACGGTGACATCATGGACTGGGGAATGAAAGACTATAAAGCAAACGGATTTCCAGACAAGGTAACTGATATGGATGGAAATGTTTTTCTTCAAACTGGCTATAGCGATTTGAATGCGAAAGCGGTTGGAGTACACTATCAATTTTTATATGATAATGTAAAACCAGAAGTAAACATTGATCCTAAGGGAAATACTAGTATCGAATATGCTAACGGAAAATCTGTAGTGTTTAATATTAATGATAAGAGAAATAATGGATTCGATGGTGAGATTCAAGAACAACATATTTATGTAAATGGAAAAGAATATAGATCATTTGATGATATTAAACAAATAGCAGATAAGACACTAAACATTAAGATTGTTGTAAAAGATTTTGCGAGAAATACGACAGTAAAAGAATTTATTTTAAACAAAGATACGGGAGAGGTAAGCGAATTAAAACCTCATAGGGTAACCGTGACCATTCAAAATGGAAAAGAAATGAGTTCAACGATAGTGTCGGAAGAAGATTTTATGTTACCTGTCTATAAGGGTGAATTAGAAAAAGGATATCAATTTGATGGTTGGGAAATTTCTGGTTTCGAAGGGAAAAAAGACTCCGGCTATGTTCTTAATCTATCAAAAGATACCTTTATAAAACCTGTATTCAAGAAAATAGAGGAGAAAAAGGAGGAGGAAAATAAACCTACTTTTGATGTATCGAAAAAGAAAGAAAAAACACAATCTGATTCAACTAATGATGTCAACAGTATTGTTTCTGATGAAAATGATAAAAACTTTGAAATTAACAAGAACGTTTATCTAAATGAAAAAGGGAACTTAACTAATAAAAATACCAACATCAATAGTAAATCAACTATTAACAATCCTAATGAGTTGCCAAAAACCGGAACAGCAAGCGGAGCCCAGACACTATTAGCTGCCGGAATAATGTTTATAGTAGGAGCTTTTCTTGGATTGAAGAAAAAAAATAAAGATTAAGACAAAAGCTATAGAAAAAATGGTTTATGTACTGAGATTAGATAGTGAGGTGATGACATAGTTTTGTGAAAATATTGATTTATAAATATATTATTTAGATTTCTATGAAAATGGGAGATTTTAAAGAGATATATATAAAAGCCTTGTCTCAAGACAGGCTTTTTCTAATAGTGATGAAAATCTCTTGACATCTATTTTCAGAGTGCTATACTAAAAGAGTAATCGCCGATTTAGCTCAGTTGGTAGAGCAACGCACTCGTAACGCGTAGGTCACAGGTTCGATCCCTGCAATCGGCAGAATGAAGAAGCCCTAATGGGTTTCTTTTTTGTAAACACAGAAAAGGTGAAATATTTGAGATGGCTTCTGTTTAAAAAACATATCCTCGGCTTATTTAAAATATAAATACAAACTGTGATTTATATTTTGTGGTATAATGTATTGTAATAAATACTTGTTTTGATACCAATCTAGAGATGTTTTTATAGTTAATTATTCTAGAAATTTTTGCTTAGATTTTCTAAAAATTATAAAATATCATGGATAGTAACAAATGAAGTCTCGTAAGCTTGCCTGAATATAAATCAAAAAGGAGAAGATTATGAATAAGAAAGAACGGGAAAAACAATTTGAAGAGATCCATGGACCTAAACAGTCTGAACCAAAGTCGGCTCCAAATATAAAAATCTATATTGGGATAGTCCTCTGTATTTTGGTTGCTATAATCCTAGTAAGTGTTTTCTCGCATTCTCTGATTGGAAAGAAAGAGTCAAACCAAGCATCGTCTGCTGTTTCAACTACAGAGACAACAAGTCAATCGTCTACAAGCCAAGGAAAAACAGATGAGACTGATAAGGATAAACAAGAGGAAATTCAGAAACTCAAGGATCAACTGACTGCTTTAGATACCAAAATTACGGAAGCAGAAGCACTTGTTAGCAAGTTGAAGAAAGAAACTACCTTTCCAAAACTCGATATTGAAGCCATCAAGAACAATGATTTGTCTAGTTTAGAAGGCACTTGGCGTAGTCAATCTGGCAATGAATACATTATTAATGATTCTGGAGAAGTACGTGCGACTTGGTTTACAAATGATCAAAAGTACGAATCTGTAGTTGGATTAAAGGTATCAAAAGGACAAGATAGTCGTAACCCTGAGACAGCGTCTATCAGTGCGTGGGTAAAAGATTCTGTTGCTGGAGGATTTGTAGTAGTTGCTGTTCCAAGTGGAGTTGTTATGCAACCTGCTGATGATGGAAAGATTACGGATAAAAGCAATCATGCTGAAGAAAGACTACTTTCGGGCCAAGATTATGGGTCTATGTTAATGAAACCAGAAGATGTTTACTATCGTGTGAAACCAGATACCAGTAAACTTGAGGAAGCAGAAAAGAACTTAGCTCAACTACAAGCTGATCGTGAAGCAATCAAATCTTCTCTAGAGTCAAAGGAAAAGAAAAACTAGTTTAGAACCTAACTTTAGATTATCTTAGTTCAGAAATGTTCTTGTACTTGGTAAAATCAAGAAGCTCAAATGAGCTTCTTTTCTTTTATCATCACTATTCAACCACTTAGACCGAGATATAGACCAGATAGGCAAAAGAGCTTGTTCTTGAAAAATTCCTCTGCTATAATGATTCATGTAAGGGATGTGAGGGGTCAGTATCAGACAACTCAAGTCAATAAAAAAAGAAAATGGAGACAAAAAATGAAAAAATTATTGGGACTTGTATTTTTAGTAGCAGCAGCGCTAGTATTGTATTTCGGATCTGTTGGATGGCCAAGTTTGGATGTCAACCTCTGGTCACTGATTCCAGTGGGATTGTTCCTCTATTTCACTCTAGAAAATCTGTTGAAAAAAGACTATAAGGCTAGTCTGATGTGCCTTATCATTGCCTTTATCATTGCAAATGCTATTTTGGATCTTTTGCCAATCTCAAGTGGTTTGGTAATTGGTGCCGGTGTGCTAGCTTGTGTAGGACTTGGCTACCTCTTTCCTGATAAAGATAAAAAAGAAAACAAATAGAAAAGTCTCGAGGTTTCTCGAGACTTTATTGTTATTTACCAGCGTAATATTTTTGGATACCTTTTACAATGCCTACCACCAGTTTATCTTGGTAGTGGCTATCTCTGATTTGTTGGCTTTCAGTGAAATTATCCATATATCCAAGTTCCAGTAGGACGGCTGGTTTAGCTGTTTCACGTAGTACGGCAAAGCTGCTTTCCAATAAGCCAGCATCCTTGGCCCCTGTTTCTGCTAGAAGTGAGGAGTGGATAGCAGCAGCAAGGCGTTTGCTTTCACTCATACGATCAGGGTGATTGTGCCAGTATTGATTTATCTTGCTTGGATAATCGGGTTCATCACTATAGGAGTAGGTTTGAATACCGCTTGCTTTTGAGTATGAGCTACCAGTAGCATTGAAGTGAATACTGATAAAGATGTCAGAGTTGGTTTTATTAACCATACGAGAACGTTCGGTAACAAAGTCAACGTCAATATCACTATCACGAGAGGTGAGGACCTTGTAGCCTAGTTCTTCTAACTTAGCACGAAGTTTACGGTAAATCTGTATGTTGAGATCTTTTTCAGCGACATTGTGATAAAAGGCACCGGAATCCCGACCGCCATGTCCAGGATCTAGGAAGATAGTTTTACTGTATTGGCCTTTTACAAATCCACCTTCTGTTGAGACTTCAGAAATCCATTGGCCGTATTTTTGGAACAAATGTTCCTTTCCATCTATCTTGTAGGTTCCTGAAACATAATGTCCGCTATCGTCCAAATAGTAACGAGCCTTGTAATAGTCGTCGTAAATCCACTCATTCTTGGCCATATAACCACCAGACTTGAGATAGTAGGCTCCAATCCATTCACGAGCCGCATAGGTCCCATTCGCTTTTAGATAGAACCAACTGTTGTAGGCCTTATCAAAGATCCACTCTTTTTCAGCCATGGCTCCACTAGATTTGAGGTAGTAGCTTCCTTTCCATTTATTGGAAAGCATGACTCCATTTTGTTCAAAAGCATACCAAGTTCCCTTGATTTTCTCCCATTTGTCTTGGCTATATTTCCCATACTCATTAGCGTAATACCAATTTTGCTCAATCTTTACCCAGGAGTTTTCCGCCATAGCCCCGCTACTGCCGAGCAGGTAAGCACCAACGGTCGTTTTGCTGAGCATCACGCCGTTTTTGTCAAAATAATACCAGGAACCGTTTACTTTTTCCCATTTGTCTTGCGAGATTCTGCCAGATGGTGTGACATAATACCAATTTTGGTCAACCTTCACCCAGCCATTCTCCGCCATAGCCCCGCTTTTAGTAAGGAGATAACCATCAACGATTGTCTGACTGAGCATGATACCATCTTTGTCAAAGTAGTACCAAACTCCTCCGATTTTTTCCCATTTTTGCTGGATGATTTTTCCAGACTCATTGGCGTAGTACCATTTCCCTTCAAGATCTACCCAACTATTTTCTACCATGACCCCATCTTTATTGAGAACATAGCCATCAAAGATAGTATCACTAAGTCGATTTCCCTCTTGGTCAAAATAGTACCACTTATCTTGAATTTTTTTCCATTTGAGGACGGGCTGATTGTTTTCATAGAAACGCCACTGCTTATTTTCTTCCTGCCATCCTTCTTTTTTAGGGGGTTCTTCTTTTGTCCTGTCTTTTGGAAGTGTTGCAACCTCCTCCTCAGTTTTAGTTGAAAGATCCTTCTTATCTTCCTTAGAGTTGCTTTGTTCGGTGGTAGCAGGAGGATTAGCATTACTTTCCTCGGCGTAGATAGGTGCTTGGACAAATCCTGCCATTGAAAGGACAACAGCACTTGCCAATATGAACTTTTTCAACGATATTCTCCAATCATTATTTTCTAAGAAATATTATAAAATATGTCTGATGGTTTATCAACTATCAAACTGAACTTCTTCAAGTAGATACTCGATAAAGCGTTCGCCCATTTTGGATAGGCTGGTTTTTTCATGCTGGATATAGACCAGCTCAATGGGGTCGTCAATGTCCAGTGGAATGGAAACGATATTGTCTCCATTGAGGTTGCTATTCAAAATCCCTGTCGCAATGGTATAACCATCCAGACCAATCAAGAGATTAAAGAGGGTGGCACGGTCGCTGACCACGATAGATTTTTTGTGGTATTCTTGCGAGAGAATCTCTTCAGAGAAGTAGAAGGAGTTGTGAGTCCCTTGGTCATAACTAAGGTAAGGGAAGTTCTCCAAGTCTTCTAGTTTCACCTTATCTTTCTTTGCCAGAGGGTTGGTCTTGCTGACAAAGATATGGGGCTGGGCTGTGAAGAGATGGTGGGCAAGCAGGTGGTTGTCATCCAGCATTTTCGTTAAAACATCACGGTTGTAGCTGTTTAAGAAGAGGACACCGACCTCACTACGGAAGTTTTTGACGTCGTCAATAATCTCCCAAGTCCGAGTTTCACGAAGGAAAAGCTCGTATTTTTCCATATCACTTTTCTTAAGTAGCGATACAAAGGCGTTGACCACAAAGGCATAGTGCTGAGAAGAAACGCTAAAGAGTTCGCGGTGGGCGACAGGGTTTTTATAGCGTTCCTCCAGAAGCTGGGTTTGCTCGACAACCTGACGGGCATAGGAGAGAAACTCCATCCCATCACGAGTCAAGGTAATGCCCTTGGGATTGCGGATAAAGATTTCAATACCCATTTCATTTTCCAAGTCTCGAACGGCATTAGAGAGACTGGGTTGGGTGATAAAGAGTTGCTTGGCTGCTTCATTCATAGAGCCAGTTTCGACGATTTTGATAATATAGTGTAGTTGTTGAATTCTCATGTTTTTATTGTACCACACTTGCGGAAGAATGGGCAAAGAAGATGAAGGGAAGAGAGGAAAGGCCCAAACTGGTATTGAAAAAATGTCTAGAATCTGCTAAAATGGAAGCTATGAAAACATTCTATGATGTGCAGCAATTTCTCAAACAATTTGGCATTATTGTCTATGTGGGGAAGCGCTTGTATGATATTGAACTGATGAAGCTCGAACTCTCTCGGATCTATGATGCAGGTCTGATGGACAAGCTAGACTATCTAGAGGCGGAAGCTGTTCTTCGTAGAGAGCACAAGATAGAATTAGACTACATAGAGAAAAATGGAGATAAGAACTTATGACAATTTGGATTGTTTGGGGAATCGTATTGGCAATGGTGGCATGGATGGGTTATAACTACCTTCGTATTCGTCGTGCGGCTAAGATTGTGGACAATGCAGAGTTTGAAGCCTTGATTCGGAAAGGACAGTTGATTGATGTCCGTGATGCAGCAGAATTTCACAGAAAACACATTCTTGGTGCGCGCAATATTCCTTCAAGTCAATTGAAGTCAAGCCTTGCAGCCCTTCGTAAGGATAAACCTATCCTTCTCTACGAAAACCAACGCGGACAACGAGTGACCAATGCAGCACTTTATCTGAAAAAACAAGGTTTTTCTGAGATTTATATCCTTTCTTATGGGTTGGATTCTTGGAAAGGGAAAGTGAAGACTAGCTAAGATTCTTTAAAAAACTGTCGAATGATAGATAAAGCTAGTATCTTAAGGTATCATCATTTATAATAAATTTAAGGAGATTTTATAATATGAATTCACAACAAAAGAAAAAACCTTCACTTATTTTAGGTGTCTTATCTATCGTCCTTGGTTTGCTATTTCCAATAGTAGGTCTGATTTTGGGGATCATAGGATTGGTCTTGGCTTTTTCATACCAAAAAGAATCTGGACTAGACTATAAAACAGAAAAAATTCTCAACATCGTAGGACTTGTGGTTTCTGTACTTAACTGGATTGTAACTGTCGCAGTATTTTTTAGATAAGCAATAAACAAAAAAGCTTTAAATTTAAAGCTTTTTTATTTTATCGACTCATCTCTAAGTAGTTTTTTATGATTTCCAATTCCTCTGGATTTAAGGGACGGTATTGCCCTTCTGATAGCTCTGAATTTAATGTAAAATCGCCGAACTGGACTCTTTTTAAGGCAGTCACCTTGACACCAACTGAGAGGAACATTTTTTTAACCTGATGAAATTTTCCTTCTGAGATGGTAATAGAGGCATGGCTCTCTGTTGGGCTTGCGGATAGAATTTCTAGTTTGGCTGGTTTGCAGAGTGTTCCATCTAAAAAGACGATTCCATCTTTGAACTTTTGGATATGGTCTGGGGTGATCAGTCCATTAACCTTGACTTGGTAAGTTTTATCCACATGATATTGAGGATGGAGGAGTTGAAAACCAAGAGGTCCATTGTCTGTCAAAAGGAGCAGTCCTGTCGTATCGCGGTCTAGCCTGCCTATCGCATAGAGTTGGTCTGACTGGATATTTTTAGGGAGTAGGTCCATGACGGTTGGAAGTTTCTTATCCTTGCTAGCTGTAACGACTCCTTTTGGCTTATGAAGCATGAGGTAGTTGTGCTCGTATCCTTGAATCTGCCGTCCTTGAAAGACTAGTTTTTGTAATCCAGTGTCGACATTTTGAGCGAGGGAGCGAACTGGATAATCGTCGACTAGGATTTCTTTTTTCAGAAGTGCTTGTTTCATAGCCTTGCGGCTGATCTTTTCTTGGGCTAATAATCTATCTAAACGCATACCAGCCTATCTTATCATAAGTCTCTGACTTTGAAAAGAGTTGCCTTAACTAGAAAAGCAGAGTGAAAACATTTACACTTAGCTGAACTGTGATTTTTGAATGAGACTGTGGTATAATTGTTCAGTTAGAAATAAAAATTTAAATATTATAGAGGAAATCATGACAAAATTAAGAGAAGATATCCGTAACGTAGCCATTATTGCCCACGTTGACCACGGGAAAACAACCCTCGTTGATGAATTATTGAAACAATCAGAAACGCTTGATGCACGTACTGAATTGGCAGAGCGTGCGATGGATTCAAACGATATCGAGAAAGAGCGCGGAATTACCATCCTTGCTAAAAATACAGCCGTTGCCTACAACGGAACTCGCATCAATATCATGGACACACCTGGACACGCGGACTTCGGTGGAGAAGTTGAGCGGATCATGAAAATGGTTGACGGTGTTGTTTTGGTTGTGGATGCCTACGAAGGAACCATGCCACAAACTCGTTTCGTATTGAAAAAGGCCTTGGAACAAGACCTTGTCCCAATCGTGGTTGTCAACAAAATCGACAAACCATCAGCTCGTCCAGCAGAAGTAGTGGACGAAGTCTTGGAACTCTTCATCGAGCTTGGTGCAGATGATGACCAGCTTGATTTCCCAGTGGTGTATGCTTCTGCTATCAACGGAACATCTTCCTTGTCTGATGATCCTGCTGATCAAGAAAAAACAATGGCACCAATCTTTGATACCATCATCGACCATATCCCAGCTCCAGTAGACAACTCTGATGAGCCTTTGCAATTCCAAGTGTCACTTTTGGACTACAATGACTTCGTAGGTCGTATCGGTATTGGTCGTGTCTTCCGCGGTAGTGTGAAAGTTGGGGACCAAGTTACCCTCTCTAAACTTGATGGTACAACCAAGAACTTCCGTGTCACAAAACTCTTCGGTTTCTTTGGTTTGGAACGTCGTGAAATCCAAGAAGCAAAAGCGGGTGATTTGATTGCCGTATCCGGTATGGAAGATATCTTTGTTGGTGAAACCATTACTCCGACAGATGCCATTGAACCACTTCCAATCCTTCACATCGATGAACCAACACTTCAAATGACCTTTTTGGTAAACAACTCACCATTTGCAGGTCGTGAAGGGAAATGGGTAACTTCTCGTAAGGTGGAAGAACGCTTGCAGGCAGAATTGCAAACAGACGTTTCCCTTCGTGTTGACCCAACTGATTCACCAGATAAATGGACAGTTTCAGGTCGTGGAGAATTGCACTTGTCAATCCTTATCGAAACCATGCGTCGTGAGGGTTATGAACTTCAAGTATCTCGTCCAGAGGTTATTGTAAAAGAAATCGACGGTGTCAAATGTGAGCCATTTGAGCGCGTGCAAATCGACACTCCAGAAGAATACCAAGGATCTGTTATCCAAAGCCTTTCTGAACGTAAGGGTGAAATGTTGGATATGATTTCAACTGGTAATGGTCAAACTCGCTTGGTTTTCCTTGTTCCAGCGCGTGGTTTGATTGGATACTCAACTGAGTTCTTGTCAATGACTCGTGGTTACGGTATCATGAACCATACCTTCGACCAATACTTGCCACTCATTCCGGGTGAAATCGGTGGACGTCACCGTGGTGCCCTTGTTTCCATCGATGCTGGTAAGGCAACAACTTACTCAATCATGTCGATTGAAGAACGTGGAACTATCTTTGTCAACCCAGGTACTGAGGTTTATGAAGGAATGATTATCGGTGAAAACTCTCGTGAAAATGACTTGACAGTTAATATCACCAAGGCTAAACAAATGACCAACGTTCGTTCAGCTACCAAGGACCAAACAGCGGTTATTAAGACACCTCGTATCTTGACCCTTGAAGAGTCTCTTGAGTTCTTGAACGACGATGAGTACATGGAAGTAACGCCTGAGTCTATCCGTTTGCGTAAACAAATCCTTAACAAGGCAGAGCGTGAGAAAGCTAACAAGAAGAAAAAATCAGCTGAATAAGAGCTAGAAAGAGATAAAGATGGTTTATTTAATCATAGGGATACTCTTATTACTACTCTATGTATTTGCGACACCTCAAAGTATCAAAGGAACAGTCAACATCGTTATCTTGGTCTTTGTGGTTGTTGCACTCTTGATTTTGTTGATGTTGTCCATCTTGCAAATCTTCCAATTACCGACAGAATTCTTTGTCACAATCGCCATGCTGGCCCTAGCCTACTTTAGCTTGAGGGACATTACACTCTTGCCTGTAAAAAAGAGCAAAAGAAGATAAATAGAAAGGGAGCTAAGGCTCTCTTTTTTGATGTTAGAATGAGGGTCAGAGCATTTTCGCTTAGTATTATTTCCATAAAAATGGTAAAATAGTAGGAGTAGAAATGGAGTTTGAGACATGAAAGTAATCGATCAATTTAAAAATAAGAAAGTCCTTGTTTTAGGTTTGGCTAAGTCTGGTGAGTCTGCGGCCCGTTTGTTAGACAAGTTGGGTGCTATTGTCACTGTTAATGACGGCAAACCTTTCGAGGAAAATCCTGCTGCACAAAGCTTGCTAGAAGAGGGAATCAAGGTTGTCACTGGTGGGCATCCTTTGGAGCTCTTGGATGAAGAGTTCGCTCTGATGGTGAAAAATCCAGGGATTCCTTATAGCAATCCCATGATTGAAAAGGCTTTGGCAAAGGGGATTCCAGTCTTGACGGAGGTGGAGTTGGCTTACTTGATCTCAGAAGCACCGATTGTTGGTATTACTGGTTCAAATGGGAAAACGACCACAACGACTATGATTGGGGAAGTTTTGACTGCTGCCGGTCAACATGGTCTCTTGTCAGGGAACATCGGCTATCCTGCTAGCCAAGTGGCCCAAACTGCGACAGCCAAGGACATGCTTGTCATGGAACTTTCTTCTTTCCAACTCATGGGCGTCCAAGAATTCCATCCTGAGATTGCGGTTATTACCAACCTCATGCCTACTCATATCGATTACCATGGCTCATTTGAGGAATATGTAGTAGCTAAATGGAATATCCAGAACAAGATGACAGCAACTGATTTCCTTGTTTTGAACTTTAACCAAGACTTGGCAAAAGAATTGGCTAGCAAAACACAAGCTACTGTTGTACCATTTTCAACATTGGAAAAAGTTGATGGAGCTTATTTGGAAGATGGTCAACTCTACTTCCGTGGAGAAGTGGTCATGGCAGCTGATGAAATCGGTGTTCCAGGTAGCCACAATGTGGAAAATGCCCTTGCTACCATTGTTGTAGCCAAACTCCGTGGTGTAGACAGTCAAACCATCAAGGAAACTCTTTCATCTTTTGGTGGTGTCAAACACCGTCTCCAATTTGTGGATGAAATCAAAGGTGTCAAATTCTATAACGATAGCAAGTCAACCAATATTTTGGCAACTCAAAAAGCCTTGTCAGGATTTGACAACAGCAAGGTCATCTTGATTGCAGGTGGTTTAGACCGTGGAAATGAATTTGACGAATTGGTGCCAGACATTACTGGCCTCAAGAAAATGGTCATCCTTGGTCAGTCAGCAGAACGTGTTAAACGGGCAGCTGAGAAGGCTGGTGTGGCATATGTGGATGCGACTGATATTGCAGATGCGACCCGCAAGGCCTATGAACTTGCGACTCAAGGAGACGTGGTTCTTCTCAGTCCTGCCAATGCCAGCTGGGATATGTATGCTAACTTTGAAGTACGTGGCGACCTCTTTATCGACACAGTAGCGGAGTTAAAGGAATAATATGAAAAAAATTGTCTTTACAGGTGGGGGGACGGTTGGACACGTTACCCTCAATCTTTTGTTAATGCCCAAGTTTATCGAAGACGGCTGGGAAGTCCACTATATCGGGGATAAGAACGGAATCGAACACCAAGAAATCCTCAAGTCAGGTTTGAATGTGACCTTCCATTCCATTGCGACAGGGAAATTGCGTCGCTATTTCTCATGGCAAAATATGCTGGATGTCTTTAAAGTTGGCTGGGGAATTATTCAATCGCTTTTTATCATGTTGCGACTTCGTCCGCAAGCTCTCTTTTCTAAAGGGGGATTTGTCTCTGTGCCGCCAGTTATCGCTGCGCGTGTGTCTGGAGTACCTGTCTTTATCCACGAATCTGACCTATCCATGGGCTTGGCCAATAAAATTGCCTACAAATTTGCAACCAAGATGTACTCAACTTTTGAGCAGGCTGCTGGTCTTTCAAAAGTCGAGCATGTAGGAGCAGTGACCAAGGTTTCAGACCAAAAAACTTCAGAGCCAGATGAATTGGTGGATATCCAAACCCACTTTAATCCAAAATTGCCAACTGTATTGTTTGTTGGTGGTTCTGCAGGAGCTCGTGTCTTTAACCAATTGGTGACAGACCATAAAAAAGAGCTGACAGAGCGCTACAATATCATTAATCTCACTGGAGACTCTAGCCTCAATGAATTGAACCAAAATCTCTTTCGTATTGACTATGTGACGGACCTCTATCAACCCTTGATGGAGATGGCAGATGTGGTGGTGACGCGTGGTGGTGCCAATACGATTTTTGAGCTCTTGGCTATGGCGAAACTCCATCTCATCGTACCATTGGGTCGTGAAGCAAGTCGAGGAGACCAGATTGAAAATGCAGCCTACTTTGTTAAGAAAGGTTATGCAGAAGAACTTCAAGAAAGTGACTTGACCTTGGAAAGTTTGGAAGAGAAAATCAGTCACCTGCTTAGTCACAAGGATCAATACCAAGCTAGTATGAGGGCTTCAACTGAGTTGAAATCTCTTGATGATTTTTATGCCCTACTAAGAAAAGACTTATCATAAGGAAAATCAATGTCAAAGGATAAGAAAAAAGAATCAAACCCCAAGAAAGAATTGTCTGAATGGCAGAAACGAAACCAAGAATACCTGAAGAAAAAGGCTGAGGAAGAAGCTGCCCTAGCTGCGGAGAAGGAAAAGGAAAAACAAGCTCGAAAGGAAGCCAACTCGAAGCTATTGGAGGAGGCCAAGAAATCCTCGAGTCAGTCGGACGAGGAAGCTACAAGTCCAAGTAAGGAACCATCAGAAAAAGAAGAAAAACCTCAAAAGGATGACCATAAAGTCAACGAGGAAAAAGAGAAGAAGAAAAAAGAAAAACTAGCCAAGCCTAAAATCGCTCCAGTTCACATTTGGCGAGCTGTGAGTATCTTGGTACCGAGTGTCCTGATTCTCCTTCTCTCAGTCTACCTGTTGACTCCGCTCTCGACCATCAAAAATATCGAAGTTAAGGGAAATAGTAACACCCAGGCGGACGACATTAAACAGGCTTCTGGGATTCAAGACAGCGACTATACCTTAGCCCTGTTGTTGGATAAGGAAAAATATGCTGAGCGAATCAAATCCAACCATTGGATAGAGTCAGCAAAGATTGATTATCAATTTCCAACTAACTTTACGATTGAGGTTAAGGAATTTGATATTGCTGGTTACTATGTGACAGGTGAAGACCACTATCCAATCCTGTCTAGTGGAACAATTGACTCAAGCCCTGTCAACCTTTTGAACCTGCCTGAGACTTATCTGACAGTTACCTTTAACGACGAGCAGCAGGTGAAAGAGCTGATCACGGGATTGTCTACTATCAGTGAGGATATCAAGAGCCAAATCCAGAAAATCGAATTAGCGCCAAGCAAGGCAACAGCAGACCTTTTAAAAATTACCATGCTGGACACAGATGAAATATTGGTTCCCTTGTCAGAGTTAAGTAAAAAATTGCCTTATTATAGCAAAATTAAGCCACAACTAGCAGAACCGAGCTTTATTGATATGGAAGCTGGAATCTATAGTACTAGCCTAGCGGATAAACTTTTGCAAGAAGCTGAGGAAAAAGCTAAAAAAGAGGCACAGGAAGCTGAGAAGAAAAAACAGGAAGAAAAAGAAGCAGAAGAAAAGAAACAACAGCAACAACAATAAAGCCCAGTTTTTACTTGACAAGTTCCTATATAAATAATAGAATAGTAAAAAACCTTTAAAGTAGTCCAGAGAGGCAGCTAAGGTTAGACGGTGAAAGGGAGGAGACTACCCATTTTTCGTGGAACCTTGCTGCTAGCAGGTTCCTTTTTCATAGTCATTTTAAGGAGTTTGGTGGACTGTAAGAAGAATCAAAAGGAGAAATATATGCGTGAGAGTCGTCCAGTCATTGCCCTAGATTTTCCAAGTTTTGAAGAAGCGAAGGAATTCTTAGCCCTTTTTCCAGCAGAAGAAAACCTTTATCTAAAGGTAGGGATGGAGCTCTATTATGCAACGGGTCCTGAGATCGTGTCTTACTTGAAAGGCCTGGGTCATAGTGTCTTTCTGGATCTCAAGCTTCATGACATTCCCAATACAGTCAAGTCAGCTATGAAGGTCTTGTCTCAGCTTGGTGTGGATATGACCAATGTTCATGCTGCTGGTGGTGTGGAGATGATGAAGGCTGCGCGTGAAGGTCTTGGGACACAGGCCAAATTGATCGCTGTAACGCAGCTTACATCAACATCCGAAGAACAGATGCAAGACTGCCAAAATATTCAAACCAGTCTGCAAGAGTCTGTGCTGCACTATGCCAAGAAGACAGCTGAAGCGGGGTTGGATGGAGTGGTTTGTTCAGCCCAGGAAGTACAACTCATCAAACAGGCCACCAATCCAGATTTTATCTGTCTGACACCGGGAATTCGTCCAGCGGGAGCTGCAGTTGGAGACCAAAAACGTGTGATGACACCTGCTGATGCCTATCAAATCGGTAGTGACTACATTGTAGTAGGCCGTCCAATCACACAGGCAGAAGACCCTGTAGCAGCCTACCATGCTATCAAGGAAGAATGGACACGCGACTGGGCCTAAAGCGTATTCGCTAAGAGATGTAAGGATAAGAAGGAGAAAACCATGACACTTGCTAAAGACATTGCTAGCCACCTATTGAAAATTCAGGCAGTTTACCTCAAACCAGAAGAGCCTTTTACTTGGGCATCTGGTATCAAGTCACCGATTTACACTGATAATCGTGTGACATTAGCCTATCCAGAAACTCGTACCTTAATTGAAAATGGCTTTGTGGATGCTATCAAAGAAGCCTTTCCAGAAGTCGAGGTGATTGCGGGAACAGCAACAGCGGGGATTCCTCACGGAGCTATCATTGCTGACAAGATGAACTTGCCTTTTGCCTACATTCGTAGCAAACCAAAAGACCACGGTGCAGGCAACCAAATCGAAGGGCGGATAGCTCAAGGTCAAAAAATGGTGGTGGTTGAAGACCTTATTTCAACTGGCGGTTCTGTTCTCGAAGCCGTAGCAGCTGCCAAGCGTGAAGGCGCAGATGTGCTTGGAGTTGTAGCGATTTTCAGCTACCAATTGCCAAAAGCAGATAAGAACTTCTCAGATGCAGGTGTCAAGCTAGTCACGCTTTCTAACTACAGCGAACTCATCCACCTAGCTCAAGAAGAAGGCTATATCACACCAGAAGGACTCGCTCTCCTAAAACGCTTTAAAGAAGACCAAGAAAATTGGCAAGGATAATTTATAAAAAAGACCAGACAAGTTTGAGCGAGCTTATCTGCCCAACTTTTAAAATGAAGGTCAGACTAAAGAAAAGGTCTCGATTAGTGAATTGATTTCCTCTTTTCTTCATAGTCAATTACAGTAAAACTCCTAGAACGATTGGAATATCCATCTTTCTAGGAGTTTTTTATTATGTATTTAATTGAGGTTTATTTGGAATGATTTTCATTCAAATCAGCTTTTCTTTTTAATTGATAGCTGCAAGAAGGTCGTCAGCTTGTTTGGCAAGTGATGAGGCAGTTGCTTCTTCTAACACCAATTTTCCGTCTGTCCAAGCAGAGTCATTGACATGAGCGGCAGTAAAGTCACCAACGACTTGTGTACGGATAAATGGCAAGAGATCTTTGTAAATAGCAAAGAGTTGTTCGTGGCCTGCATTGGCTATAGATGAGACGGTAACAAGCTTGTCTTGGAGGGCAGAAGTACCACGTGTATCAGATAAGTCAAGGGCGCGCGAGAGCCAGTCAAGCAAGTTCTTCACTGTTCCAGGGATAGAGAAGTTGTAGACTGGAGAGAAGATCCAGATGGCATCGGCAGCAAGGACAGCTTCGCGAGCGGCAGCTACGGCTGGATGAGTTGGAACTTCAAGATCCTGGCTGAAGAGGGGAACAGCAGAGTAATCAAGATAGCTAACTTCCACTTTGCCAGCAAGTGCTTTTTCAGCTTCGAGGGCCATTTGGTGGTTGAAAGAACCTTGGCGTAGTGATCCGACGATAAATAATACTTTTTTAGACATGATGTGTCTCCTGTAGTTAAAATTTAAAGAGCGAACTCTTTTGTTACCAGCTATGTTACAACAAATGATACTAATTAGCAATAATTCTGCTCACAAATCTTTAAATTTTTTTAAAATCCGAATCAAGTCTTCCTTTTCGCCATCTTCCAAGATACTGAGTGCTTCTACGATAGAATCGATATGTTCAGGGAGAACCTCTTCGATTTTTCTGCGGCCTGCAGGTGTTAATTTCAGGAAAAAGGATCGGCGATCCTTGGTATCACAGGTTCTAGAAATCCACCCATCTCGAACCATATTTCGAATGACAACAGTCATGTTTCCAGAAGTGGCTAGCATTTTTTCAATCAAATCCTGAATACGCAGTTCTCCCTTGCTATAGAGGGTTTCTAAAACTGAAAATTGAGTGGGCGTTAATCCGTGTTCTTTAGCAGCCTTGGTTTCATAAGGTTTAAAAGTTCGTATGGCCTTATTGAGAACGATAGCCGTTTTCAAGTCTAATTGATTTTGGGAAATTTTTTCTTTCAAATATTGTTTCATAAGGGTATTCTATCAATAAACAAATAGAAATACAAGAGGCATAGATTTTATAGGGAAAGATTCTTAGAATGTTCCTGTCTTCACTTGTAATAAAGGAGGAGAGATGGTAAAATAGACGAGTGAAACTAAGACAGAAAAAAGCAAAAAACAAGCTACTTATACAATACGGAATCGGCATTGCTCTGGTATTGCTAGTCATGACCACTTCCTTTCTTTATCTGATATCGCTCAGCATGAAACCTTATCAAGATGCTAGAGTTGAGGGAGAAAAACTGGCCAAGCAGTATGCAGAATTGGAAAAGGCAGATCAGGTTGATTTTTTTAATGGTTCGGAAGCTTATTACAGCGTTCTGGGGCATAATAAAAAGCAAGAGGCCATTGCCGTACTGATTGAAAAGAATAACCACAAGATTTACGTTTATCAGCTAGATAAGGGGATTTCTCAAGACAAGGCGGCGACGATTTCGAGGGAAAAAGGAGCTAGCGATATTGACAAGATCACCTTTGGTCGCTATCAGGACAAGCCAATTTGGGAAGTTAAGTCAGGAAACCAGTACTATCTAGTCGATTTTGAAACAGGAGCAGTGATCCAATAAGGAGGGCATATGAAACTATCCAAGCGTGTACTAGAAATGGAAGAAAGCGTCACTCTAGCTAGTGATGCAAGAGCCAAAGCATTAAAAGCTCAAGGAAAGGATGTTCTTTTCTTAACCTTGGGACAGCCTGATTTTCATACTCCTGAAAATATTCAGGATGCAGCGGTGGAAGCGATTCGTGATGGACGAGCTTCCTTTTATACAGTTGCTTCAGGGCTACCCGAGTTAAAAGCGTCGGTTAATACCTATTTTGAACGCTACTATGGGTATTCTGTAGCAGCTAACGAGGTTACATTTGCTACAGGTGCCAAGTTCTCTCTATATACTTTTTTTATGGCCGTGGTCAATCCAGGTGACGAGGTCATTATCCCTACACCATACTGGGTCAGTTATGGAGACCAAGTCAAGATGGCAGAAGGTGTGCCAGTCTTTGTCCAAGCCAAGGAAGACAATCACTTTAAAGTGACAGTCGAGCAGCTAGAAGCAGCTCGAACAGATAAGACCAAGGTCTTGGTCCTCAATTCGCCATCGAATCCGACTGGTATGATCTACACTCGTGAGGAATTGCTGGCTATCGGAAATTGGGCTGTGGAACATGATGTCCTCATCCTAGCAGATGATATTTATGGTCGCCTAGTTTATAATGGAAATGAATTTGTTCCAATCTCTAGTCTGTCAGAAGCGATTCGTAAGCAAACCATTGTTATTAACGGTGTATCTAAGGCTTATGCCATGACTGGTTGGCGAGTAGGTTATGCAGTAGGAAATCCTGAGATTATTGCTGCCATGAGCAAGCTAACAGGTCAAACAACCTCCAACCTTACTGCTGTATCACAATATGCTACCATTGAAGCCCTAACTGGGCCACAAGACTCTGTCGAAACCATGCGCCAAGCATTTGAGGAACGTTTGAATACTATTTATCCTCTTTTGTGCCAAGTACCAGGATTTGAAGTTGTCAAACCCCAAGGAGCCTTCTATCTTTTCCCAAATGTTAAAAAAGCGATGGAGATGAAGGGCTATACCGATGTGACGGACTTTACAACGGCTATTCTTGAGAAAGTCGGTCTGGCCTTGATTACAGGAGCAGGATTTGGGGCGCCAGAAAATGTCCGTCTCAGTTATGCAACAGACTTAGATACATTAAAAGAAGCGATTCGCCGTTTGCATCAATTTATGGAAAAATAAAACTTAGAATCTTCGCCTTTTTAGCGGAGATTTTTTGTATTGAAAATCTCGCGATTTTTCTCTAGTAGAACCTAGCTATCGCAGTCTATTTATGGTAAAATAGTGGGTAATGATGTCTTCGGACAAGTTAAACGAAAAAAGGAAGATAGATTATGACAAAACGTGTAACAATTATCGAAGTAAAAGACTACGTTGGTCAAGAAGTGACCATCGGGGCCTGGGTTGCCAACAAATCAGGAAAAGGAAAAATTGCCTTCTTGCAATTGCGTGATGGAACAGCTTTTTTCCAAGGAGTTGCCTTCAAACCAAACTTTATTGAAAAATTCGGCGAAGAAGTTGGTCTTGAAAAATTTGACACCATCAAACGCTTGAGCCAAGAAACTTCTGTTTATGTGACAGGAATTGTCAAAGAGGACGAACGTTCTAAGTTTGGCTATGAGCTCGATATTACAGACATCGAAGTGATCGGTGAATCTCAAGATTACCCAATCACTCCAAAAGAACACGGAATAGACTTCTTGATGGATAACCGCCACTTGTGGTTGCGTTCACGCAAACAAGTAGCAGTGATGCAAATCCGTAACGCTATCATCTATGCAACTTATGAGTTCTTTGATAAGAACGGCTTCATGAAGTTTGATAGCCCAATTCTTTCAGGAAATGCGGCAGAAGATTCAACAGAGCTCTTTGAAACTGACTACTTTGGGACGCCAGCCTACTTGAGTCAATCAGGTCAGCTTTACCTAGAGGCAGGTGCTATGGCTCTTGGTCGTGTCTTTGACTTTGGTCCAGTATTCCGTGCTGAAAAATCAAAAACGCGCCGTCACTTGACTGAGTTCTGGATGATGGATGCTGAGTACTCCTACTTGACACACGACGAGTCACTTGACTTGCAAGAAGCTTATGTAAAAGCTCTTCTTCAAGGTGTTCTAGATCGTGCGCCTCAAGCTTTGGAAACCTTGGAACGTGATACAGAACTCTTGAAACGCTACATTGCAGAGCCTTTCAAACGTATCACTTACGATCAAGCCATTGACCTTTTGCAAGAGCATGAAAACGATGAAGATGCTGACTACGAGCATTTGGAACATGGAGATGACTTTGGTTCACCACATGAAACATGGATTTCAAACCACTTTGGTGTACCAACCTTCGTTATCAACTACCCAGCAGCCATCAAGGCCTTCTACATGAAACCAGTTCCTGAAAATCCAGAGCGCGTGCTTTGTGCAGACTTGCTGGCACCGGAAGGCTACGGAGAAATCATCGGTGGTTCTATGCGTGAGGAAGACTATGATGCCCTTGTCGCTAAGATGGAAGAACTGGGTATGGATCGTACAGAGTACGAATTTTACCTTGACCTTCGTAAATACGGTACTGTACCACACGGTGGATTTGGGATTGGTATCGAGCGTATGGTAACTTTCGCAGCAGGAACTAAACACATCCGTGAAGCTATTCCATTCCCACGTATGTTGCATCGTATCAAACCATAAACTAGAAAAAAGAAGATGATTTCATCTTCTTTTTCACTTTTATCTTGCTATCTATCGGTTTTTCTAGTATAATAGTTAATTGTGAGCAAACCTCACTTACCCCTTGCAAAGTCTTGGGGTCATTAGACCAAAAGGAGGAACATATCAATGGCTAAATACGAAATTCTTTATATTATTCGTCCAAACATTGAAGAAGAAGCTAAAAACGCTTTGGTAGCACGCTTTGACTCTATCTTGACTGACAACGGTGCAACTGTTGTTGAATCAAAAGATTGGGAAAAACGTCGTCTTGCATACGAAATCCAAGATTTCCGTGAAGGACTTTACCACATCGTTAACGTTGAAGCAAACGACGACGCAGCTCTTAAAGAGTTTGACCGTCTTTCAAAAATCAACGCTGACATTCTTCGTCACATGATCGTCAAACTTGACGCGTAAGAAGGTAAATTATGATTAACAATGTTGTACTTGTAGGGCGTATGACACGTGACGCTGAGTTGCGTTATACCCCATCAAATGTAGCAGTTGCGACTTTTACTCTTGCAGTAAACCGTACATTCAAGAGTCAAAATGGCGAACGTGAGGCTGATTTCATCAATGTCGTCATGTGGCGCCAACAGGCTGAAAATCTTGCTAACTGGGCTAAAAAAGGCTCTCTTATCGGGATAACCGGTCGTATCCAAACTCGTAGTTACGATAACCAGCAAGGACAACGTGTCTACGTAACAGAAGTCGTGGCTGATAATTTCCAAATGTTGGAAAGCCGTAGTGTGCGTGAAGGACATACAGGTGGAGCTTATTCTGCACCAACTACTAGTTATACAGCACCTACACAATCAGTACCAGACTTTTCACGTGCTGAAAATCCATTTGGAGCAACCAATCCTTTGGATATTTCAGATGATGATTTACCATTCTAATGGACAATTAATACTATAAAGGAGAAAAAACATGGCTCAACAACGTCGTGGCGGATTCAAACGCCGTAAAAAAGTTGATTACATCGCAGCAAACAAAATTGAATATGTTGATTACAAAGATACTGAGCTTCTTAGCCGTTTCGTTTCAGAACGTGGGAAAATCCTTCCTCGTCGTGTAACAGGAACTTCAGCTAAAAACCAACGTAAAGTAACAACAGCTATCAAACGCGCTCGCGTAATGGCTTTGATGCCTTTCGTAAACGAAGATTAAAGAAAAAAAAGACCCCAACGGGTCTTTTTTTCACGAGCTTTGAAATGAGAAGGCGAGTCAGGTCCGAGGGACCTCTTTTTTTGATCCACCCGGGTCTTTTTTCAGATTCGATTGAACCTCTTTTTCAGACTTTTACGGGGTTCTGTTGGACAGAGCTACTTTTGACCTAGTAAGATGCTTTTTTCTTACTAGGTTATTTCTTTTTATTTTTATTATCGTGCTATAATGGTAGGAGAAAGCTTTAAAGGAGCAACTTATGAAGACGACATGTTCAATTAGGAAAATGTAAGAATCTGACATTAAAAATCTCTCTCGAGGATTTACTAGCCAAGGTTGGCCAAGTAGAGAGGAGATTTTAACTCGATACTTTAAGGAGCAGGAAAGTGGAGAGAGGGAAGTGTTAATTGCTGACCTTACCAGTGCTGTAGTGGGCTACATTACTATTTTACCTGATGCTAAGCAGGGACCCTTTGCTGGAACGGCTCCAGAACTGTCAGATTTCAATGTCTTTGAAGCCTTTCAAAATCAAGGTATTGGCAATCTCTTGATAGAAGAAGCAGAAAAACGAGTAAAGCTTTTTTCGGACAAAGTGACGTTAGGTGTAGGTTTGCACTCAGGCTATGGAGCTGCCCAGAGATTGTACATCAAGAGAGGCTATATTCCAGATGGTTCAGGCGTTTGGTATCGAAACCAACCTTTGGAAATGAATGCCACTATTCAAAATAATGATGATTTAGTTCTGTACTTATCTAAGGAATTAGAATAAGAGATAGCGAATTTTTTGGAGATGTGGGATTTCTCTACTTTATGGTATAATGGAAAGAGTTAGATTGAAAGAGGTAGAGAGATGGATGCAAAATTAAAATACAAGGCAAAGAAGATTAAAATCGTCTTTTTTGATATCGATGATACCCTGCGTGCGTCAAAGACAGGTTTTATTCCGGATACAATTCCTACTGTCTTTAAGCAGTTGCGTGAAAAAGGGATTTTGACAGGAATTGCTTCTGGACGTGGCATTTTTGGAGTTGTTCCAGAGATTCGTGAACTCAAGCCGGACTTTTTTGTAACCTTGAATGGTGCTTATATAGAAGATAAAAAAGGAAATATTATTTATCAAAATCGAATTGAGAAGTCAGATGTTGAGGAGTATATCTCTTGGGCCAAGCAAGAGGGGATTGAATATGGTTTGGTTGGCAGTCATGCTGCTAAACTCTCCATTCGGACAGAAATGATCAGTGAGGCTATTGATCCGATTTACCCGAACTTGGATGTGGATCCTGACTTCCATGAAAAAGCAGATATTTACCAGATGTGGACCTTTGAAGATAAAGGGGATGACTTGCACTTGCCAGATTCTTTGTCGGATAAACTTCGCATGGTGCGTTGGCATGAACATTCATCTGATATCGTGCCCATTTCAGGATCAAAAGCAAGTGGTGTAGCTAAGGTTGTGGAGCATCTAGGCTTGAAACCAGAAAATATCATGGTTTTTGGAGACGGTCTCAATGACTTGGAACTCTTTGATTATGCAGAAATTAGTATTGCCATGGGAGTTTCCCATGAAAAAATCAAAGAAAAAGCAGATTATACTACAAAAACAGTAGAAGAAGATGGTGTTTTTGATGCCTTAACTAAGTTTGGTTTAGTAGAAAAAGAATTGTATTTCCCACAAGTAGACATTGAAACAGTAGAAGGTCCGCTAGCGACCATTAAGACAAATCACGGAGACTTGCGTATCAAGCTCTTCCCTGAACATGCTCCTAAAACAGTAGCTAACTTTATCGCTCTTTCAAAAGATGGTTACTATGATGGCGTCATTTTCCACCGCATCATCAAGGACTTTATGATCCAAGGTGGAGACCCAACTGGTACTGGTATGGGAGGAGAATCTATCTATGGAGATGCTTTTGAAGATGAGTTTTCTGAAGAACTCTATAATGTTCGTGGGGCTCTGTCTATGGCCAATGCTGGGCCAAATACCAATGGCAGTCAGTTCTTTATCGTGCAAAACCAACACTTGCCATACTCTAAGAAAGAGATTGCGCGTGGTGGTTGGCCAGAACCAATCGCTGAGATTTATGCAGAGCAAGGCGGAACTCCTCACCTTGACCGCCGTCACACTGTTTTTGGGCAATTGGTCGATGCAGAATCTTTTGCAGTCTTGGATGCCATTGCAGCTGTTGAAACTGGTGCTATGGACAAGCCAGTTGAAGATGTAGTAATTGAAACGATTGAAATTGAGGACTAATATGAAAATTGGTGATAAGCTAAAGGGGCGTATTACAGGAATTCAGCCCTATGGTGCCTTTGTCGAATTAGAGACAGGGGTGATTGGGCTGATTCATATTTCAGAAATTCGGACAGGATTTATCGAAAATATCTATGAAGTTTTGAAAATTGGTGAAGAAGTGCAAGTTCAGGTTGTTGATTTGGACGAATTTTCAGGTAAAGCCAGTCTATCTATTCGCACTCTGGAGGAAGAAAAACACCAACTGCCAAGACGGAGACGTTTTTCAAATGACCGTATCAAGCACGGTTTTGCACCTCTTAGCCGAATGATGCCAATCTGGACAAGGGAAGCCCTCAACAATCTGAAAGAGAAAAACTAGTCTATTAGATTTCGTATTTTAAAATTAATATATGGAAGAACAATTATTAAAACCAGGAGAGCGAATCAATCAGCTCTTTTCGACAGATATCAAGATCATTCAAAATAGAGAGGTGTTTAGCTATTCGGTGGATAGCGTTCTCTTGTCACGCTTTCCTCGCTTTCCTAAAAATGGCTTAATTGTGGACTTTTGTGCTGGAAATGGTGCAGTTGGACTTTTTGCAAGTAGTCGTACCAAGGCAAAAATTCTCTCTGTGGAGATTCAGGAGCGCTTGGCGGATATGGCTGAGCGTTCGGTTCAGTTGAATGGCTTGGAAGAGCAGATGCAGGTTATTTGCGATGATTTGAAAAATATGCCTGCTCACATCAAAGGAAGTAAGGTGGATATGATTTTGTGCAATCCGCCTTATTTCAAGGTGGACCCGCATTCCAATCTAAATGAGAGTGAACACTACCTCTTAGCTAGACATGAAATTACAACTAATCTAGAGGAAATCTGTCGAAGTGCCCAGAGTATTCTCAAGTCTAATGGTCGTTTGGCCATGGTTCACCGTCCAGATCGACTTTTGGATATTCTAGACATGCTTCAACGTCACAATTTGGCACCTAAGCGCCTGCAATTTGTCTATCCTAAACGAGAGAAGGAGGCAAATATGCTCTTAATCGAAGCTATCAAGGATGGATCGACGAGTGGCTTCAAGGTCTTGCCACCCCTCATTGTTCACAATGATGATGGTTCCTATACGCCAGAAATTCAAGAGATTTACTATGGATCATAAGGCATATATGTATGTGGTGGAGTGCCGTGACGGTTCTTACTATACTGGTTACACGACAGATGTGAAGAAACGCCTTGCCGTTCATAATAGTGGTAAGGGAGCCAAGTATACCCGAGCACGCCTTCCAGTCAAACTCATCTATGTAGAGGGTTTTGCTAGCAAGGAAGAAGCCATGTCTGCGGAGGCTCTCCTCAAACGCAAGAAACGTCCACAGAAAGAACGATTTTTATCTGAAAATCAAGAGAAAAATCTGGCCAATCATATTGATATCTAATGAGGAGTCCTTTGACTCCTCTTACTTTTGTCAAAAGAAGAAAAAAATGCTAAAATAAGATGAATAAATTTAAAGAGGTATTATCATGTCTAAGATTCTAGTATTTGGTCACCAAAATCCAGACTCAGATGCCATCGGGTCATCTGTAGCCTTTGCTTACCTTGCAAAAGAGGCTTATGGATTGGACACAGAAGCAGTAGCACTTGGAACTCCTAATGAAGAAACAGCCTTTGTTTTGAACTATTTTGGTGTAGAAGCACCACGCGTCATCACATCTGCTAAAGCAGAAGGGGCAGAGCAAGTTATCTTGACTGACCACAATGAATTCCAACAGTCTGTATCAGATATCGCTGAAGTAGAAGTTTATGGTGTTGTAGACCACCACCGTGTAGCTAACTTTGAAACTGCAAGCCCCCTCTACATGCGTTTGGAGCCAGTTGGATCAGCTTCATCTATCGTTTACCGCATGTTCAAAGAACACGGTGTAGCAGTTCCTAAAGAAATTGCAGGTTTGATGCTTTCAGGTTTGATTTCAGATACCCTTCTTTTGAAATCACCAACAACACACCCAACAGATAAGGTTATTGCTCCTGAATTGGCCGAATTGGCTGGTGTTAACTTGGAAGAGTATGGTTTGGCTATGTTGAAAGCTGGTACAAACTTGGCTAGCAAATCTGCTGAAGAATTGATTGACATCGATGCTAAGACTTTTGAACTCAACGGAAATAAGGTCCGTGTTGCCCAAGTAAACACAGTTGATATTGCTGAAGTCTTGGAACGTCAAGCAGAAATTGAAGCTGCAATGCAAGCAGCTAATGACGCAAATGGCTACTCTGACTTTGTCTTGATGATTACAGATATCGTCAACTCAAACTCAGAAATCCTTGCTCTTGGATCAAACATGGACAAGGTTGAAGCAGCCTTTAACTTCAAACTTGAAAACAACCATGCTTTTCTTCCAGGTGCCGTTTCACGTAAGAAACAAGTGGTGCCTCAGTTGACAGAAAGCTTTAATGCCTAATAGTCTGAGTGATAATTGAAATGAGGAGACGTTAGTTTCCTTATAGCTAAAGGGGTTTCGGCTCCTTTTTTTCTAGGAGAGAAAGATGTTAGAAAATGGCGATTTGATTTTTGTGAAGGATCTTTCAGATATGGGGCAGGCTATCCAAGCTTCGACTGGGAACTATAGTCATGTTGCTATCTTTTTGGACGGTTTGATCTATCATGCTAGTGGGCAAGCAGGTGTCATTTGTCAAGACCCAGCAGAATTTTTTGAACCAACTCATCTCTATGACCTTTATACCTACCCAGATATTGCAGCTGACTTGGTAAAGGAAAGAGCTAGCAAACATTTAGGTGCACCCTATAATACCTCTTTTTATCCAGATGGATCTGGCTTTTACTGCTCCCAGTATATCGCTGAAATCCTACCTATTTTTGAAAGCGTTCCGATGAAATTTGGAGATGGGGAGCAGGAGATTAGTGATTTTTGGAGAGAATATTATAGGAAACTCGAACTTCCTGTGCCTTTGAACCAGCCGGGGACCAATCCTAGTCAGTTGGCGGCATCTCCTCTTTTAGAATGTAAAGAAAGGAATCTTCATGTTTCAGATTTTTAATCCCTCTCGTTTAACTCGACAACCATTTTTTATAAATTTAGTAGACTATCTGGACCAGCATGATGATGTAATCCTCCGGGAAATCAAGGCTCAGTTTCCAGATGTGGCAGTTGATAAACTCATGGAAGAGTATATAAAGGCAGGCTTGATCCGAAGGGAAAACAAACGTTATTCCCTCAATCTACCTATGCTTGAGTCACTCGATAGTCTAGAACTAGATCAAGAGATTTTTATCAGAGAGGACAGTCCAGTCTATCAAGCCTTGCTGGAGAAGACTTTTGAGACAGAATTGCGCAATCAAACCAATGCAGCCATTTTAATCGAATCTACGGATTTTGCCAGAGAAAAAATGACCCTGTCTAATTATTTTTACAAGGTCAAGAATCAATATCCTTTGACACAAAAACAGCAGGAACTCTATGCCGTTTTGGGAGATGTCAATCCAGAGTATGCCCTCAAGTACATGACGACTTTTTTGCTCAAATTCCTCAAAAAGGACCAGCTCATGCAGAAACGGCGTGATATCTTTGTGGACAGTTTAGTCGTCTTGGGTTATATTGTTCAAAACGAAGAAGGAAAATATGAGTTGGCTGTTGATTTTGACAAGGAACGGTTGACTTTTTATTTACCTTAGTTGCTTCATTTTGAGCAGATTGTTTGACTTTACTAAAGAATAAGCATAAACTGAATGTAAGCGATAACCATTATCGTATTAAAACAAAAAGGAGACAGAGCTATGTCACTTGAAAATAAATTGGAACAAGCAACTGGTGCTATCAAAGAAGGATTTGGTAAGGTTACTGGTGATAGCAAAACAGAAGCAGAAGGTGCTGTAGAAAAAACAGTTGCCAAAGCAAAAGAGGTTGTTGAAGATGCTAAAGGTGCTGTAGAAGGTGCCGTTGAAGGTCTTAAAAACTCATTTAAGAAAGAAGACTAAAAAAATCAAGGGAGGACTTCCCTTGATTTTTTGATTTTATAGGTAACGTTCTGCAACGGCTGCATCTCCAGGGTAGGATTCTTTCACTCCATTGACGATTTGGTAGCAGTCAGCTCCCTTACCTGCAATAATCACGGCATCGAGTTCTTGGTCTGTAATGGCCATTGCCGCCTTGATGGCTTGTTCGCGATCGGCAATCTTTTCAACAGGATGGCTGATATAGCTACTGATTTCCTCTGCAATCTCCATTGGATCTTCATAGTTGGGGTCATCAGCTGTGAGAAAGACTTGAATCTCAGGGTGTTGATTGAGGAGGAGACCAAAGTCTTTGCGACGACTTTCCCCCTTGTTTCCAGTAGAACCGAGAACCAGAGCGATTTTTCCAGTTTGATGAGTTTCAACCACATTGATGAGTTTTTTCAGACTGTCCCCGTTGTGGGCATAGTCAATGAAAACCTTAGCTCCATTTTTCTGTGTGAGGACTTCCATGCGTCCAGGAACTCGGGTTGTAGCGATTCCTTTTTTGATGTCCTCTAGACTAGCACCTAGACGAAGGCAGGCAAGTCCAGCAGCAACTGCGTTTTCTTGGTTAAAGTGGCCAATTAGCTGAATATCATAATCGCCAGCGAGTTTTCCTGTAGCTGAAAAGCTAAAGGCTTTGGAATTCTCGATTTGGTTGCCAGACTTACTACCATAGAAGTCATGCTCTTGTTGTTCCACTTGTTCTTTCAGTACAGAGAAGTGGTCCATGTCGCTGTTAATGACAACTGCTCGGCTATTTTTCATCAAGAGACGTTTGTGGTAGAAGTAATCTTCAAAAGTCGGATGCTCAATCGGACCGATGTGGTCAGGAGTGATGTTAAGAAAGACTCCTACATCAAAGGTCAGACCATAGACTCGATGGACTAGATAGGCTTGACTAGAGACTTCCATTACGAGATGGGTTCTACCATTTTTAACAGCCTGAGCCATCATGTCGAAAAGATCGATATTTTCAGGTGTTGAAAAGGAAGATTTAAAGAAGGTCTTGCCATCTAGAGTTGTGTTCATAGTTGACAAAAGGGCTGTTGGGTAGCGTTGAGATAGGATGTTGTATGAAAAGTAAGCTGCTGTTGTCTTACCCTTGGTCCCTGTGAAGGCGAGAATTTTGAGTTTCTCTTGGGGATTACCATAAAATTCCATAGCAATCAAACTCATGGCTTTCTTGATATCGTTCACAATGATAACAGGGATACCGACTTCGTAGTCCTTTTCAGCTACATACCAGGCTAATCCCTGAGTTATAGCAGAAAGAAGGTATTCTTTTTTAAAGGCAGCACCTTTTGCAAAAAAAAGAGTGCCCTCTTTTACTTTCCGGCTGTCGTAACTGATGCTGTCAAAAACAACTTTACTGTAGTTGTAGTGGCAGTGTCCTTGGTCGATAATCTCGCGAAAAAGGCCATCTTTCTTTAAAACATCTAATACATTTTCAATCTTAATCATACTTTCTATTATAAACTTCAAGCCCGAATTTTACAAGTAACAAGGAAAAGTTTATAATGGAAGATAAGGAACTTTGTCCTAGTTATCAAAATTGAATGAGGAAGCTATGTCTAACGAAAACAATCACCAGCAAGCCCAGATGTTGCGAGGGACTGCTTGGCTAACAGCTAGTAACTTTATTAGTCGCCTGCTTGGTGCTATCTATATTATTCCCTGGTATATCTGGATGGGGACCTATGCAGCCAAAGCCAATGGTCTCTTTACCATGGGATACAATATCTATGCTTGGTTCTTGCTGATTTCAACAGCGGGTATCCCAGTTGCGGTCGCTAAACAAGTAGCCAAGTACAATACCATGCGAGAAGAAGAGCACAGCTTTGCCTTGATTCGGAGTTTCCTAGGCTTTATGACAGGCTTGGGCCTAGTCTTTGCCTTGGTCTTGTATCTCTTTTCTCCTTGGTTGGCAGATTTGTCCGGTGTAGGAAAAGATTTGATACCCATCATGCAGAGCTTGGCTTGGGCGGTCTTGATATTCCCGTCTATGAGTGTCATCAGAGGCTTCTTCCAAGGGATGAACAACCTTAAGCCCTATGCTATGAGTCAAATCGCGGAGCAGGTGATCCGTGTTATCTGGATGTTGCTGGCGACCTTCTTCATTATGAAGATGGGGTCTGGTGACTACCTATCAGCGGTTACCCAGTCGACCTTTGCAGCTTTTGTGGGGATGGTGGCTAGTTTTGCAGTCTTGATTTATTTTCTTTCCAAGGAGGGACTGCTTCAAAAGGTATTTGAAACACGGGACAAGATCAATAGCAAGCGACTTTTAGTTGATACCATCAAGGAAGCCATTCCCTTTATCCTTACAGGATCAGCCATCCAGCTCTTCCAAATCTTGGACCAGATGACCTTCATTAACAGCATGACCTGGTTGACCAACTACAGCAAGGAAGACTTGGTTGTTATGTTTACCTATTTCTCAGCCAATCCCAACAAAATCACCATGATTTTGATCTCTGTAGGAGTTTCCATCGGAAGTGTTGGCTTGCCACTTTTGACGGAAAATTATGTCAAGGGCGATTTGAGAGCCGCTGCTCGTCTAGTTCAAGATAGTATGACCATGCTCTTTATGTTTCTCTTGCCAGCAACAGTTGGAGTCGTCATGGTAGGTGAACCTCTCTATACAGTCTTTTATGGTAAGCCAGATAGTCTGGCCATGGGCTTGTTTGTCTTTGCAGTTTTACAGTCTACTATTTTAGGCTTGTATATGGTCTTGTCTCCTATGCTTCAGGCTATGTTCCGCAATCGCAAGGCAGTACTTTACTTTGTCTATGGTTCCCTTGCTAAATTAGTCTTGCAGTTACCAGCTATTGCCATTTTCCATAGTTATGGTCCCTTGATTTCAACGACCATCGGCCTCATCATTCCAAATGTTCTGATGTACCGAGAGATTTGCAAGGTAACGGGTGCACGCCGTAAGATTATCTTAAAACGGACAATTTTAATTACGATTTTGACAATGGTCATGTTTATTCTGGTTGGTTTCCTACAGTGGATTTTAGGATTTTTCTTCCAACCAACAGGACGTTTGTGGAGCTTCCTATATGTTGCTCTTATAGGCGGTATAGGTGGAGCCCTCTATGGCTTCATGAGTCTAGCTATTTGCTTGTTGGATAAAGTAATCGGGAAATCGAAGGCAGAACGCTTGCGAGCACGATTTAAATTATCATAAAAATAAATTATAAATATAGATAAAGAAACAACCTTTCTGTTATATGAAGGTTGTTTTTATTCTGTTTTTATCAAAAAAGGAGTATTTTTTCTAAAGTTAATAGAGTGAAAATATGTTTTTTAAATTTTTGTTTAAAAAACTATTGACTAAATAAAACTTAAGTTGTATAATAAGTCAAATATTAAAAACAGGAGGTTCTGGAGATGAAAAAGTCTAAGGCCAAGTATCTGACACTGGCAAGTGTCGTGTTAAGCGCAGGTATCCTACTAAGCGCATGTGGGAACTCAACAAGTTCATCCAAAACATACAATTATGTTTACTCTAGCGATCCATCTAGTTTGAACTATCTGGCTGAAAACCGTGCAACAACCAATGACATCGTTACCAATTTGGTAGATGGATTGATGGAAAATGATCAATACGGTAACTATGTTCCATCTTTGGCAGAGGATTGGACTGTTTCTCAGGACGGTTTGACCTATACTTACAAATTGCGTAAGGATGCAAAATGGTATACTTATGAGGGTGAAGAATACGCCCCTGTAACGGCCCAAGACTTTGTGACAGGTTTGAAATATGCTGCTGACAAAAAATCCGAAGCCTTGTACCTGGTTCAAGACTCTGTAGCAGGTTTGGATGACTATATCAACGGTAAAACAACAGACTTTTCAACTGTCGGTGTCAAGGCGATTGACGACCAAACAGTTCAGTATACTTTGACTCGACCAGAACCTTATTGGAATTCTAAAACTACGTCCACTATTCTCTTTCCTGTTAATGCTGATTTCTTGAAATCAAAAGGAGATGACTTTGGTAAGGTGGATCCTTCTAGTATTTTGTACAGTGGACCTTTCTTGATGAAATCCTTTGTTTCAAAATCTGTTATCGAATACAAGAAAAATCCGAATTACTGGGATGCTAAAAATGTCTTTGTGGACGATGTGAAATTGACCTACTATGATGGAAGTGATCAAGATGCCCTAGCACGTAACTTTACAGAAGGAGTATACAGCTATGCACGTCTCTATCCAAATAGCTCAAGTTTTGAAGGGATTAAAGAGAAGAATAAAGACAATATCATCTACAGCATGCAAGATGCCACTTCTTTCTACTTGAACTTTAACCTGGATAGAAAATCTTATAATTTCACTTCTAAAACGACTGACATCGAAAAGAAATCTACCCAAGAAGCAGTTCTGAATAAAAACTTCCGCCAAGCTATCAATTTTGCCTATAACCGTACGGCCTATGGGGCACAATCTCAAGGGGAAGACGGAGCAACGAAGATTATTCGTAACCTGGTTGTACCTCCTACATTTGTAAGCATCAACGGAAAAGACTTTGGTGATGTTGTTTCAGAAAAGATGGTTAACTATGGCCAAGAATGGCAAGGAATCAACTTTGCGGATGCGCAAGACCCATACTACAATCCTGACAAGGCTAAAGCTAAGTTTGCGGAAGCTAAGAAAGAACTAGAAGCCAAAGGCGTTCAATTCCCAATTCACTTGGATAAGACTGTAGAAATGACCAATAAGACAGAAATTCAAGGAATTAGTTCAATGAAACAATCCATCGAATCTGTTCTTGGAACTGAGAACGTGGTTATCGATATCCAACAACTGTCAACAGAGGATTATGATAGCTCTGGTTATTTAGCTCAGACAGCAGCCCAGAAGGATTTTGACCTTTACAATGGTGGTTGGAGTGCTGACTACTTAGATCCGTCAAGCTATCTTGATATTTTTAATGTTAATAGCGGAGGTATGTTGCAAAACCTTGGTCTAGAACCAGGTGAAGTCAATGACAAGGCCAAGGCAGTTGGACTTGATACCTACACTCAAATGTTGGAAGAAGCGAACAAGGAGCAAGATCCAGCAAAACGTTATGAAAAGTATGCTGAAATTCAAGCTTGGCTCGTTGATAGCGCCCTTGCAATTCCAAACGTTTCCCTTGGTGGAACACCTAGCCTGAGAAAGACAGTTCCATTCTCAGCACCATTCTCACAAGCTGGAAATAAGGGTGTAGAATCATACAAGTATCTCAAGTTGCAAGATAAGACTGTAACGGCTGATGAGTATGAAAAAGCTAAAGAAAAATGGCTGAAAGAAAAAGAAGAATCCAATAAAAAAGCCCAAGAAGAATTGGCAAAACACGTTAAATAACCAGTCTATTCAACAGGAAAAACGATAGTTTCTCAAGGAACTATCGTTTTTATATAGTTTGAAACTATAACTAGCTCTTGAAAAGAAGAAAATGAGTTAGTGAAAATAAGTGGTACAATAGTTACTATAGATTTGGAGGTATTGTATGAGTAAAGAACTACACATCAACACAATTTTAGCCCAGGCGGGAATCAAGTCAGATAAGGCGACAGGTGCCTTGGTAACTCCGCTTCATTTTTCAACAACTTATCAGCATCCAGAGTTTGGCCAGTCTACGGGATTTGACTATACGCGTACTAAAAACCCAACTCGGAGTAAGGCGGAGGAAGTCTTGGCTGCAATCGAATCGGCAGACTATGCCCTAGCAACGAGCTCAGGTATGGCTGCGATTGTACTGGCCTTTAGTGTCTTTCCAGTAGGAAGCAAGGTCCTAGCAGTGCGTGACCTTTATGGTGGTTCTTTCCGTTGGTTCAACCAAGTTGAGCAGGAAGGTCGGTTCCATTTTACCTATGCCAATACTGAAGCAGAGTTGATTGCTCAGCTGGAAAATGATGTGGATGTTCTCTATATCGAAACGCCAACCAATCCGTTGATGTTAGAATTTGATATTGCAAAACTTGTAAAAATAGCTCATGCCAAGGGTGCCAAGGTAGTGGTGGACAATACCTTCTACAGCCCAATTTATCAACGACCGATCGAAGATGGTGCAGATATTGTCCTTCATTCGGCTACCAAGTATCTAGCAGGGCATAATGATGTCTTGGCTGGGGTAGTTGTGACTAATAGTTTAGAACTATATGAACAACTGTTCTATAATTTGAATACGACAGGTGCTGTATTGTCGCCGTTTGATAGTTATCAGTTGATTCGTGGTCTTAAGACCTTGTCACTGCGCATGGAGCGTTCGACAGCTAACGCGCGAGAAATAGTAGCTTTTCTAGAAACTTCGCCCGCAGTCAAGAAAGTTCTCTATACTGGACGTGGGGGTATGATTTCCTTTAAAGTAGTGGATGAAACACGCATTCCTCATATTTTAAACAGCCTCAAGGTCTTCTCTTTTGCTGAGAGTTTGGGTGGGGTAGAGAGTCTGATCACCTATCCGACGACGCAAACCCATGCGGATATTCCGACAGAAGTACGTCATTCCTATGGTTTGACAGATGACCTTTTGCGCTTGTCTATTGGGATTGAGGATGTCAGAGATTTGATTGCGGACTTGCGCCAAGCTTTGGAAGGATAAGACAGATATGGGAAAATATGATTTTACAAGCCTACCCAATCGTTTTGGGCATCATACCTATAAATGGAAAGAGGCGGAAGCTGATCGAGAAGTTCTACCAGCCTGGATAGCGGATATGGACTTTGTGGTCTTACCTGAGATTCGACAAGCCGTACAAACCTACGCGGATCAGTTGGTCTATGGTTATACTTATGCAAGCGACGCTTTGATTCAGTCGGTTCGGGACTGGGAAGCCAGTCAACACGGGTATCACTTTGACAAGGATGCTCTTGTCTTTATCGAGGGAGTAGTGCCAGCTATTTCAACGGCTATTCAAGCCTTTACAAAAGAAGGTGAGGCTGTTCTGATTAACACACCGGTCTATCCACCTTTTGCTCGCAGTGTCAAACTCAACAATCGCCGATTGATTACCAACTCTTTGGTAGAAAAGGATGGTCTATTTGAGATTGACTTTGACCAGCTGGAGAAGGAATTGGTGGAGGAAGATGTGAAACTTTATATCCTCTGCAATCCTCATAATCCTGGTGGTCGTGTTTGGGAAAAGGAAGTATTGGAAAAGATAGGCCATCTCTGCCAAAAACATGGTGTATTGTTGGTTTCAGATGAGATTCACCAAGATTTGGCCCTCTTTGGTCACAAACACCAGTCTTTTAATACCATTGATCCTGCTTTTAAAGACTTCGCCCTTATCTTGAGCAGTGCCACTAAGACCTTTAATATTGCTGGGACCAAGAATTCCTATGCTGTCATTGAAAATCCAAAGCTTCGAGTTGCTTTCCAAAAACGTCAGTTGGCCAATAACCAACATGAAATCTCAGGCTTGGGGTATTTGGCGACAGAAGCTGCCTACCGTTATGGCAAGGACTGGTTAGGAGAGTTAAAAGAAGTCATCGAAGACCACATTAACTATGTAGTGGATGTCTTGGGCAACGAAACCAAGATTAAGGTCATGAAACCACAAGGTACCTACTTGATCTGGCTTGATTTTTCAGCCTATGACCTAACGGATGATCGCTTGCAAGAGCTTTTGAAGAATGAAGCCAAGGTTATCTTGAACCGAGGTTTGGACTTTGGAGAGGAAGGAGCTCTTCATGCTCGCCTCAATGTAGCCATGCCGAAGTCAGTACTAGAAGAGGTTTGTCAACGCATCGTGACCACTTTTGCTACACTTTAAAAATCCAGCCTTCTAGGAGAAAAGTCTTCCTAGAAGGCTATTTTCATAGGGGAAAATGTGGTATAATGAAAAGATAAGATAAAGGGGTAACTATGGCTAAATTGATTCCAGGAAAGTTGCGCATGGAGGGTGTTACTCTCTATGAGAAGGGCAAGATTGAGATCATCAAGGAAAAGGGGAATCGCCTCTATACTCGTGTGGCGGGAGAAGACTTGCGCTACAGTTTAGAGGATGATCTTGTTTTTTGTGCTTGTGATTTTTTCCAAAAAAGAGGTTACTGTGTTCACCTAGCAGCGCTCGAGCATTATCTGAAGAACGATGAAGAAGGCCAGGTGATTTTACAAGCCTTAGAAAAAGGACATGAAGAGCAAGAAGAGGTCGAAACCAAGGTTAGTTTTGGTGGTGGTTTTTTGGAGCGTATCCAACCTCAGAAAAGAGAGAAAATCTACACTTTGTCGGCACAAGGCCAGGTGGAAGCTGGAACCAATCGCCTCCTTTGGACTCTCCGAATCGGTTTAGTTGATAGTCAAAAATATTATGTCATTCGTGATATCCCTCTCTTTTTGAAGGTCTTGGTCCATCGAAAGCCATATATGATTGGGAAACACTATGAAAATGACTTGTCATGGGATGCATTTGATACAGCTAGTCAAGATGTTCTTACTTTTTTATGTGGCTTGATTGAGGAGGGGCTGAGTCAAGACCTCTTTTTCCCCAATCAAGGTCGTCACCTCTTTTTCCCTCTGACCTTTTTTGAGCAGGGAGTGGAGTTGCTGATGAACTTGGAGGATTTTCATTTTGAACACCAGATCGATAGTTATGAAAATCTTCTCTTTCATGATTTAGATCCAGAAGCAAACCTTTTCTCTTTTTCCGTGAAGGAGTATTCCGATTATTTTGAGATGGAAATCTCTGAGACTGAGCGAGTTAACGTATTCTATGGGGGAGCGGTTCTCTTTCGTAAGGGGAATCTTTATCTCTTAAATCCTAAACAAATCAGCCTACTAAAGGAAATCAAGGAGCTTCCTCAGGAGGAAAGAGGGAGAAAATGCCTCCAGTTTGACAACAGTGATCGTGATCGCCTAGCCGCCTGTTTGCCTTTGTTTGGACAGCTAGGAACAGTGTCTGCCCCCGAGCGCTTGCAAATCAGACCCTTTTTACCGATTTTTTACTTTGATAAGGAGCAGGATGGTCGTATCCGCTTGGATATCCAGTTTGACTATGGAGATGTTAAGGTGACTAGTCGCCAACAGCTGGAACAATTACCATTTTCAAGCGATGCCGTCTTGGAAGACCAACTATTTCAAGTCTGTTTAGGGGCTGGTTTTGAGGCTGATTTTCAGTCTTGGAGACAGGCTTTGAAGCCAGAGGCAGTTTATTCTTTCTTTCACCATACGATTCCAGCTTTTGAGAAATTGGGTCAGGTTTTCTTGTCTGATGATATGAATCAGCTCTACAGCGTCCAAGCTCCTCAGGTTCAGATTGAGTCCAAGGGAGGACTGTTGGAAATCCAATTTGATTTCCAAGGGATTGCCCAAGAAGAGATTGATCAAGCTCTTAAAGCCCTGACCAGCAATCAGGATTTCTATATCAGTTCTTCTGACCAAGTGTACTTTTTTGATGAGGAAACCAAGCAGATTCGTCAAAATTTGCAGGAACTGGGAGTTGAGCTAAAAGATGGTTCCTTTCAAGCGCGAAAATCTCTGGCTTACAGTCTGTCTCAGTTGTTTGAAGGTCGAGACAGGATTTCCTTCTCGGAAGAATTTCAGCATTTAGCTCATGATTTGACCCACCCAGAGGACTTTCCTTTGGGAGATATACGGGTGCAGGCGAGTTTGAGAGACTACCAGGAAAAGGGTGTTCGTTGGCTCCAGATGCTTCATCACTATGGTTTTGGTGGCATCCTGGCAGATGATATGGGACTGGGAAAAACACTGCAAACCATCGCTTTTTTGACCAGTCAGGTGACAGAAGATAGTCGAGTCTTGATTTTGGCGCCGTCAGGTTTGATCTACAATTGGGCAGATGAATTCAGGAAATTTGCCCCACAGTTGGATTTGGCTGTCGTTCATGGTTTGAAAGCGAATCGAGAAGCAATTCTTTCTGAAAATCACCAAATCTATGTGACTAGCTATGCAACCTTTCGTCAAGACAGCGAGCTTTATCAAGAGATGGCTTTTGATTTTCTCTTCTTAGATGAAGCCCAGGTCATGAAAAATGCTCAGACCAAGATTGCTCAGAGTTTGCGCCAGTTTGTGGTGCCAGCAGTCTTGGCTTTGTCAGGTACGCCCATCGAAAATCATTTAGGAGAGTTATGGTCTATCTTTCAAATTGTGCTTCCAGGACTCTTACCAAGTAAAAAGGAGTTTATGAAATTACCGGCTGACCGAGTCGCGCAGTTTATCAAGCCTTTCGTCATGAGGCGTAAGAAAGAAGAAGTCCTAACAGAACTACCTGACCTGATCGAAGTCGTCTATAAAAATGAACTGGAAGACCAACAGAAGGCTATCTATCTCGCCCAGTTGCAACAGATACGAGACCGCCTAGCGCAAGTGACAGATCAAGAATTCCAGAGAAGTCGGGTAGAAATATTATCTGGCCTCATGCGATTGCGCCAGATTTGCGATACGCCAGCTCTCTTCATGGACGATTACCAAGGAGCTAGTGGTAAATTGGATAGTCTCCGAGATTTATTGCTACAAGTGGCTGATGGTGGGCATCGGGTCTTGATTTTCTCCCAGTTCAAAGGAATGTTGGAAAAAATCGAGAAAGAACTCCCAGACTTGGGCTTGACCTCCTTCAAAATCACAGGTTCAACTCCTGCTCATGACAGACAGGAGATGACTAAGGCCTTTAACCAAGGGGAAAGAGATGCCTTTCTCATCTCCCTTAAGGCGGGTGGTGTCGGTCTTAATCTAACGGGAGCTGATACCGTCATCCTAGTGGATCTCTGGTGGAATCCTGCGGTTGAAGCCCAAGCTATCGGACGTGCCCATCGTATGGGACAGGAGCAGAAGGTAGAGGTTTATCGCTTAATTACAAAAGGAACCATTGAAGAAAAAATTCAAGAACTTCAAGAACAGAAAAAACATTTGGTTTCCCAAGTTTTAGATGGTACAGAGTCGCGTGCGAGCCTCAGTCTGGCAGAAATTCGTGAAATTTTGGGAATTTCTGAAGCCAGCACTTGAAAAATCAAGACAATACGCTATAATGAAGTGTTGAAAGGAAATACAAAATGAAACAAGATCGATTTCCATTGGTGTCAGATGATGAGATCATGCTGACCAAAATGCCAGTCATGGACTTGTACGATGAGTCAGACTTTATTAGCAATATCAAAGGCGATTACCGAGATAAGAACTATTTGGAATGGTCTCCTATCAATGAGGAAGAAACCGTAGTTTCTCCAGTGGTTAGCACAGAGTCAAAGCCAAGCCCAAAACCTAAAAAAGTTGAAAAAACGTATGCTGAGTTGGCTCGAGAAGAGGCGCGTGCGGATCTAAAAAAGAAACGTTCAGCTAAGTATTTGACGCAAGATGTTAGCCATACTAGACGACACAATGGTTCAAAACTTGTTCGTCAAGGAAACCAACCAACAGCGCCATTTCAAAAGGAAAATCCAGGTGAGTTTGCCAAATTTAGTAAAAACTTGAGCCAGGCCCACTATATTTTATCTGAAGAAGTTGGCCAAGTAACGAATCCAACTCCGAAAACCCAAACGGGAAAAGCTAAAAAGAACAACTATGATTTTCTGAAGAAAAGCCAAATCTATAATAAAAAGAACAAGAAAACAGATCAGGAACGTCAGGTTGCCCAAGAGTTGAATCTGACAAGAATCACTGAATAAGGGAGAAAAGCATGTCAAAGACATATCATTTTATTGGAATTAAAGGATCAGGGATGAGTGCCTTGGCCTTGATGTTGCACCAAATGGGACACAAGGTTCAAGGTTCAGACGTTGAAAAATACTACTTTACTCAACGTGGACTAGAGCAGGCAGGGATTGCGATTCTTCCTTTCGATGAAAAGAACCTTCAAGGTGATGTAGAGATTATCGCTGGAAATGCCTTTCGTCCAGATAACAACGTTGAAATCGCCTATGCGGACCAAAATGGTATTAGCTACAAACGTTACCATGAATTTCTAGGGAGCTTTATGCGTGACTTTGTCAGCATGGGAGTGGCAGGAGCACATGGGAAAACTTCAACAACAGGTATGTTGTCACACGTCTTGTCTCACATTACAGACACGAGCTTTTTGATTGGGGATGGAACAGGCCGTGGTTCAGAAAATGCTAAATATTTTGTCTTTGAATCTGACGAATATGAGCGTCATTTCATGCCTTACCACCCAGAATACTCTATCATCACTAACATTGACTTTGACCATCCAGACTACTTTACTAGTCTAGAGGATGTTTTCAACGCCTTTAATGACTATGCTAAACAAATTACCAAAGGTTTATTCGTCTACGGTGAAGATGCTGAGCTGCGTAAGATTACAGCCAATGCTCCGATTTATTATTATGGATTTGAAGCAGAAGGCAATGACTTTGTAGCTAGTGATCTCCTTCGTTCAACAACTGGTTCGACCTTTACAGTTCACTTCCGTGGACAAGAATTGGGTCAATTCCACATTCCAACCTTTGGTCGCCACAATATCATGAATGCGACAGCCGTTATTGGCCTTCTTTACACGGCAGGTTTTGATTTGAACTTGGTGCGTGAACACCTGAAAACATTTGCCGGTGTTAAGCGTCGTTTCACTGAGAAAATCGTTAATGATACGGTAATCATCGATGACTTTGCCCACCATCCAACAGAAATTATCGCGACCTTGGATGCAGCTCGTCAGAAATACCCAAGCAAGGAAATTGTAGCAATCTTCCAACCTCATACCTTTACTAGAACGATTGCTTTGTTGGACGAATTTGCCCATGCTTTGAACCAAGCGGATGCTGTTTACCTAGCGCAAATCTATGGATCAGCTCGTGAAGTGGACCATGGCGATGTTAAGGTAGAAGACCTAGCTAATAAAATCAACAAGAAACACCAGGTTATCACAGTTGAGAATGTATCGCCACTCCTTGACCATGACAATGCTGTTTACGTCTTCATGGGAGCGGGAGACATCCAAACCTATGAGTACTCATTTGAACGTCTCTTGTCTAACTTGACAAGCAACGTCCAATAGGAAAATCAAATGGAAATTCCAATCACTATAAGGCAAGTGACCCTATCAGATTTAGATGAGATTTTGGATATTGAAAAAGCCAAACCTTCATCAGAAGAGGCATTTAGCCGTCAATCCTTAGAAGAGTGTATCCGCAAGTTTGCGGGTACCTTTCTTGTAGCTGGGGATGAAAACCAGCTCGTTGGCTATATTTTAGGAGAGGCTCAGTCTCTTCATCCCAAATGGATAGCAATAAAATCATTGACAATTCATCCTGACCATTGTGGACAAGGGCTAGGAACTCTTCTTATTGCAGCCTTGAAGCAGGTGACAGTCGAACTAGATTACCAAGGTATTTTTTTGCAAAGTCCTGATGAGCTACTATCTTATTTTGGAATGAATGGCTTTGTTGAAGAAGTGACAGAGAGTCATTATGGCAGTGGTTCTGAACGACATCTGATTTGGGCAAATCCTTTTTATCAGGAGGAAATATGAAAATCAGACAAGCAAGATTTTCAGATTTGGACCGAATTTTAGAGATAGAGCTAGAGAACTTCTCCCTTGAAGAAGCCATCCCTCGTTCTGTCTTTGAGGCGCATTTACAAGAAATTCAAACCAGCTTTCTCGTAGCTGAAAAAGAGGGACGTATACTTGGTTACATAGAAGGCCCAGTCGTCCCACACCGCCATCTACAAGATCAGTCCTTTACTGAAGAAGTAGAAGACCATAGTCATCGGTCTGGCGGTTATATCTCCGTTACCTGTCTATCTATTGCCAAGGAAGCGCAAGCTTTGGGTGTGGGTAAGAGATTGCTGACTGCCCTAAAAGAAGTTGCTGTAGAGCAGGAAAGAGAAGGTATCAATCTGACATGCCATGACTATCTGATTCCCTATTATGAGAAACACGGCTTTGTTAATGAAGGGATATCTCAGTCAAATTTTGCAGGTGAGACCTGGTACGATATGGTTTGGGAAAATAAGAAATAAGCATAAGAAAGCCATCTATGGTTGCTTTTCTTTACTTTTTAAGATATAATATTATGGATTATCAACAAGGAGGTTGAACCTTTGAGCGAAAATTCGAGAGAAGAAGAAAAATTAAGTTTTAAAGAACAGATTCTACGTGATTTAGAAAGGGCACGGGAAAGAGAACGGTTAGCTGGAGAAGGAGATGCTACGCCTTTCATTCCCCCTATCGAGAATGATACTCTTTCTACTTTTTCTGATTTGGAAATAGAGGATTCTGCTGAAAATGCGGTTGGTGATTCTTTAGCTTCTATAGAGGATGTTCTAAAAAAAGCTCCAACTGTATTGCCACGTAAAGATTCTGAACCAAGTGAAATAGTGGAACTGAAACAGGAAGATTCAGAGCCGGAAGAAGTTACTCCGACTAGGATTGAAGCTGTAGAACCTAAAAAAGACGAAAAAGCTTTTAACGAAGTAACGACAAGAATAGCCGTTTCGTATAAGACTGCGGATAAGGTGGAAGCAGTTTCTTCTCTTACAGGAAATGAAGAAACATTCTCATCTGAAGCTACTGATCGACAAACTGATCTTCCAAGCCGTAGTCGTCGTGAAGGAGTAAAGCCAGCTAAGAAAAAGAAGAAATCAAAAGCTAAAGGTTGCTTGCTAACTTTCCTAGTTTTCCTAGTTCTTGTAGCTGTTGGAGGGTACTTTGGTTATGGTTATGTTCAAGAATCCTTGAAACCAGTTGATGCAAGTTCTAAGGACTATGTAACGGTTCAAATCCCAGAAGGTTCAAATGTTCAAGAAATTGGGAGCACTTTGGAAAAATCTGGTTTGGTAAAACATGGACTCATCTTTAGTTTGTACGCCAAGTATAAGAACTATTCTGATTTGAAATCAGGTTACTACAACTTGAAGAAGAGTATGAGTACGGATGAGTTGATTCAAGAATTGCAAAAAGGTGGAACACCTGAACCACAAGAGCCTATCCTTGCAAGTTTGACTATTCCAGAAGGATATACTTTGGAGCAAATCGCTCAAACAGTAGGGCAACTTCAAGGTGAATTTAAAGAGTCGCTTACATCGGAAGCTTTCTTGGCTAAGGTACAAGATGAGACCTTTATCTCACAATTAGTAGCCAAGTATCCTAACTTACTTGGAAGTCTTCCAACAAAAGATAGTGGTGTTCGCTATCGCTTAGAAGGTTACCTTTTCCCAGCAACTTATACCATTAAAAACAGCACAACAGTTGAAAGTTTGATTGATGAAATGGTTGCAGCTATGGATAAGGCGCTATCGCCACATTATACGACTATAAAAGATAAAGGCCTCACAGTAAACGAATTGCTCAGCATTGCTTCTCTTGTAGAAAAAGAAGGGGCTAAAACGGAAGATCGCAAGACCATTGCAGGTGTCTTCTATAACCGATTGAATCTCGGTATGCCACTTCAAAGCAATATTGCTATCCTGTATGCTGAAGGCAAGCTTGGGCAAAAAATTAGCCTAGCTGATGACGCTGCAATTGATACAAATATCGATTCACCATACAATGTCTATACGCACCTTGGCCTCATGCCTGGACCAGTTGATAGTCCAAGTTTGGATGCTATTGAAGCAAGTGTAAACCAGACAAAGAGTGACTACTTGTACTTTGTAGCCAACGTAGAAGATGGTAAAGTATACTTTGCAGCGACCAAAGAAGAACATGATCAAAACGTTGCAGAACACATCAATAGCAAATTAACACAATCAAGTAGTTCAAACTAAAATTATGTGGTTTTCCACATAATTTTGTTTTAAAAACAAATTAAGAAAAGAAAGTTGAGAAAAATGGCAGAAAAAACTTACCCAATGACCCTTGAAGAAAAGGAAAAGCTTGAAAAAGAATTAGAAGAATTGAAACTCGTTCGTCGTCCCGAAGTAGTAGAACGTATTAAAATCGCTCGTTCATACGGAGACCTTTCAGAAAATAGTGAGTACGAAGCAGCGAAAGATGAACAAGCTTTTGTTGAAGGACAAATTTCTAGTCTGGAAACAAAGATCCGCTATGCCGAAATCGTCAATAGCGATGCAGTAGCACTGGACGAAGTTGCGATTGGTAAGACTGTAACTATCCAAGAAATCGGGGAAGATGACGAAGAAGTTTACATCATCGTTGGTTCTGCGGGTGCGGATGCTTTCGCTGGTAAGGTTTCAAATGAGAGCCCGATTGGACAAGCCTTGATCGGTAAAAAGACTGGTGATACAGCGACCATTGAGACACCAGTTGGTAGCTATGATGTAAAAATCTTGAAGGTTGAAAAAACAGCTTAATGAGAATAAAAAGGAGTAGGGGAGGCTTTTCACCTCGTTCAACTCCTTTTTGGTTTTTTAGATGAAATGGGGGACTATATGAGTGAATACAAGAAGAAAAATAAGATGGAACGAGGTCTGACCAATCGGCATGTTCAGGTGATGGCCATTGCTGGGACAATTGGAACTGGGCTTTTCCTAGGTGCCGGTCGTTCTATCAGCCTTACTGGGCCTTCTATCATCCTGATTTACATGATTACAGGAGCCTTTATGTTTTTGATGATGAGGGCTGTTGGAGAGATGCTCTATCAGGATCCAGAACAACATACTTTTATCAACTTTATCACCCGTCATTTGGGGAAAGGCTGGGGTTATTTCTCAGTTTGGTCTTATTGGTTGTCTGTCGTCTTTATCGGTATGGCAGAAATCACTGCGATTTCGCATTATGTTCAGTTTTGGTTTCCTAGCTGGCCTAGTTGGTTGATTCAGATTGTCTTTTTAACGATTCTGGCCTTGGTCAATCTGATTGCGGTTAAGCTCTTTGGAGAAGTCGAGTTTTGGTTTGCAATGGTTAAGATTGTGGCTATTTTGGCTATGATTGCAACGGGAGCCTTTATGGTTTTAACTGGATTTGAGACGCCGCATGGGGCTGCAAGTTTGGCAAATATCAGCGTTCAGTTCTCTCTTTTTCCAAACGGAGTCATGAACTTTGTCATGGCCTTTCAAATGGTATTTTTTGCCTATCTGATGATTGAATTTATCGGTGTAACAACTTCTGAAACGAAAAACCCTCGGGAGGTTCTTCCCAAGGCAGTTAAGGAGATTCCTCTCCGAATTGTCTTCTTCTATGGTGGAGCCCTATTAGCCATTATGTCTATCATTCCCTGGAGAGAACTTGCTTCTTCAGATTCTCCATTTGTAACGGTCTTTGAGCTAGCAGGTATCAAGTGGGCGGCAGCTCTGATTAACTTTGTCGTTTTGACGTCGGCAGCGTCTGCTCTTAACTCAACCCTCTACTCAACAGGGCGACACTTGTATCAGATAGCCCATGATTCGCCCAATCGCTTCTTAAAGGCCATTAAGGCAGATACCCTTTCTCGTCACAATGTTCCACAAAATGCCATCATTGCTTCAGCAATATTGATTGCTCTGGCTGCCTTTATCAATGTTTTGCCAGGTGTTTCAGATGCCTTTGCTTTAATTACGGCGTCCTCATCAGGTGTTTACATCGCGATTTATATCTTGATCATGGTGGCTCATCTCAAATACCGCAAGTCACAAGACTTCATGGCGGATGGCTACCTCATGCCTCAGTATCGCTTGCTTAATCCCCTAACCATTCTCTTTTTTATCTTTGTTTTTGTGACTCTCTTTTTACAAGAATCTACCTTTATGGGAGCAATTGGTTCAGCTATCTGGATTCTTGTTTTTGGGATTTATAGCCAGTGGAAATTTAGGAAATAAAGGTTTTTTATCAACTGAAGTCGGTTAACGAAAGGTCAGATTCAGGAGAGAACCATGGTGGTTCTCTCCTTTTTATATTCAAGGAAATAAGGATTCTAGTAGTTTGTAAGGTTGAAGGTATAGGTTCGTATTTCTTAATAATGTTACAGGGATTTTTCCCAGCAGGATAAATACTAACGACCTGTTATTTGAAGTTACCAGTATGATGATAATGTAATTTTCTAGGGACAGCATTCTCCTCTTACCTTACTATGACCTAGCATAGATATAAGCTACTTTTAGCATAGTCTGCATAGATGTTAGCTTTTTTTGAGGATATGAAAACTTCCCTATCGTTTCTAGTGAGTCGTAGCCTCTTCACTATCCGCTATAAGGGGAGTATATCACTTGGTTTTTCTACGGAAGACATGGGATTCGAACCCACGCACGCTGTTACACGCCTACCGCGTTTCCAACACGGCCTCTTAAGCCTCTTGAGTAATCTTCCAATACTTACTCAAATAGTCTACCATAAAGCCACTTATCTTGCAATAAAAATTTTGGAAATAAGAAAAATGATAGAATTTGAAAGAAAATGATAAAAAATGCTTGACTTTGGTAGAAATTGTGCTAGAATGAATAGTGTAAACGATAACAGGAGGTGATTTGGTGTTAAAAACTGAGCGAAAGCAACTGATTATAGAGGAGTTAAATCAACATCATGTAGTTTCCCTAGAAAAATTAGTTAGTCTATTAGAAACATCAGAATCTACAGTACGAAGAGATTTGGATGAGTTGGAAGCAGAGAACAAGCTTCGTCGTGTGCATGGTGGAGCAGAATTACCTCACTCCTTGCAGGAAGAAGAAACTATTCAAGAAAAATCTATCAAAAACCTTCAAGAGAAGAAGTTGCTGGCTCAGAAAGCAGCCTCTCTTATCAAGGAAAAAGATGTTATCTTTATCGATGCTGGAACAACAACTGCTTTTTTGATCAAGGAATTGGTTAATAAGAACATCACTGTTGTGACCAACTCCATTCACCATGCGGTTCAGCTAGTTGAAAAACAGATTCCAACGGTCATGGTTGGAGGTAGTGTCAAGATGGCGACAGATGCATGTATCGGTGGTGTTGCTCTTAACCAAATCAATCAATTGCACTTTGACCGTGCCTTTATCGGGATGAATGGTGTGGACGATGGTTATTATACGACTCCCGATATGGAAGAAGGAGCTGTTAAGCGTGCTATTTTAGAGAATGCCAAACAGACCTACGTCTTGGTGGATTCGTCAAAAATTGGACAAACTTGCTTTGCCAAGGTAGCACCACTCAAACGCGCTATCGTTATCACAAGTCAAGGGCATGAGCTTTTGCAGGCTATTAAGGAGAAAACGGAGGTAATAGAAGTATGATTTATACAGTCACGCTCAATCCTTCCATTGACTATATCGTTCGTTTGGACCAAGTTCAAGTCGGTAGTGTCAATCGTATGGACAGTGATGATAAGTTTGCTGGTGGGAAAGGAATCAATGTCAGTCGTGTTTTGAAGCGCTTGGATATTCCAAATACAGCGACCGGCTTTATCGGAGGATTTACTGGTAAATTTATCACAGATACTCTGGCAAAAGAAGAGATTGAGACACGCTTTGTCCAAGTGGCAGAAGATACGCGCATCAATGTCAAGATTAAAGCAGAGCAAGAAACAGAAATCAACGGAACAGGTCCAACTGTCGAACCGGCTCGGTTAGAAGAATTGAAAGCTGTTTTATCTAGTCTGACTGCAGATGATACGGTTGTGTTTGCTGGTTCAAGTGCTAAAAATCTAGGCAATGTCATCTATAAGGATTTGATTGCCTTGACCCGTCAGACAGGTGCGCAAGTAGTTTGTGACTTTGAGGGTCAGACCTTGATAGATAGTTTGGACTATCAGCCACTTTTGGTTAAGCCAAACAATCACGAACTAGGAGCTATCTTTGGTGTTAAATTAGACAGTTTAGATGAAATTGAGAAATACGCGCGAGAGTTACTGGCTAAAGGTGCTCAAAACGTCATTATCTCTATGGCTGGGGACGGGGGCCTTCTTGTCACACCTGAGGGAGCTTACTTCGCCAAACCTATCAAGGGAACAGTGAAAAATTCAGTTGGAGCTGGTGACTCTATGGTTGCTGGATTTACCGGTGAGTTTGTCAAATCTAAAGACGCAGTAGAAGCCTTCAAATGGGGAGTCGCTTGTGGAACAGCAACTACCTTCTCGGATGACTTGGCAACAGCGGAATTTATTAAAGAAACATATGAAAAAGTTGAGGTAGAAAAACGATGAAAATTCAAGACCTATTGAGAAAAGATGTCATGTTGCTGGATTTGCAGGCAACTGAAAAAACAGCTGTCATTGAAGAAATGATTAAAAGTCTGGTAGATCACGGTTATGTGACAGATTTTGAAACCTTTAAAGAAGGAATCTTAGCGCGTGAAGCTCTTACTTCCACTGGCTTGGGTGACGGAATTGCTATGCCTCACAGCAAAAACTCTGCTGTCAAAGAAGCAACGGTTCTCTTTGCAAAGTCAAACAAGGGTGTTGACTACGAAAGCTTGGATGGGCAACCAACAGACCTCTTCTTCATGATTGCAGCTCCAGAAGGTGCCAATGACACTCACTTGGCAGCCTTGGCAGAATTATCTCAATACTTGATGAAAGATGGTTTCGCTAACAAACTTCGTCAAGTAACATCTGCAGATCAAGTTATCGAACTATTTAACCAAGCTTCAGAAAAAGCTGAGCAGTCTGTCTCAGTACCTTCTAATGACTCTGGCGACTTTATCGTGGCTGTTACAGCTTGTACGACAGGTATTGCCCACACTTACATGGCCCAAGAAGCCCTTCAAAAAGTGGCTGCTGAAATGGGTGTTGGGATCAAGGTTGAAACCAATGGTGCTAGTGGTGTTGGGAACCAATTGACTGCAGAGGACATCCGCAAGGCTAAAGCTGTTATCATCGCTGCTGACAAGGCTGTTGAGATGGATCGCTTCGATGGAAAACCTTTGGTTAACCGTCCAGTTGCAGACGGTATCCGTAAAACAGAAGAGTTGATCAACTTGGCTCTTTCGGGAGATGCTGAAGTTTATCGTGCTGCTAATGGAGCAAAAGCTGCAACAGCAAGCAATGAAAAACAAAGTATCGGTGGTGCTTTCTACAAACACTTGATGAGTGGTGTTTCTCAAATGTTGCCATTCGTTATCGGTGGTGGTATCATGATTGCCCTTGCTTTCTTGATTGACGGAGCTTTGGGTGTGCCACAAGATAGTCTTGGCAATCTCGGATTCTATCATGAGCTAGCTTCAATGTTCATGAAAATTGGTGGAGCAGCCTTTGGCTTGATGCTTCCAGTTTTTGCAGGGTATGTTGCCTATTCTATCGCTGAAAAACCAGGTTTGGTTGCTGGTTTTGTGGCTGGTGCCATTGCCAAAGAAGGTTTTGCCTTTGGTAAAATCCCTTACGCTGCAGGTGGTGAAGCAACTTCAACTCTTGCAGGTGTCTCATCTGGTTTCCTAGGTGCCCTTGTTGGTGGATTTATCGCAGGTGCCTTGGTTCTTGCTATCAAGAAATACGTTAAAGTTCCTCGTTCACTTGAGGGCGCTAAATCAATCCTTCTCTTGCCACTTTTTGGAACAATTCTGACAGGATTTATCATGCTAGCTGTCAACATTCCAATGGCAGCAATCAACACTGCTATGAATGACTTCCTTGGCGGACTTGGAGGAGGATCAGCTGTCCTTCTCGGTATCGTTCTTGGTGGAATGATGGCTGTCGATATGGGTGGACCTGTCAATAAAGCAGCCTATGTCTTTGGTACAGGTACGCTTGCAGCGACTGTTTCTTCCGGTGGTTCTGTAGCCATGGCAGCGGTTATGGCGGGAGGAATGGTGCCTCCACTTGCAATCTTTGTCGCAACCCTTCTTTTCAAAGATAAATTTAGCAAAGAAGAGCGTAACTCTGGTTTGACAAACATCATCATGGGCTTGTCATTTATCACCGAGGGAGCAATTCCATTTGGTGCAGCCGACCCAGCTCGCGCGATTCCAAGCTTCATCCTTGGTTCTGCAGTGGCAGGCGGACTCGTCGGTCTTGCAGGTATCAAGCTCATGGCACCACACGGAGGAATCTTCGTCATCGCCCTTACTTCAAATGCTCTTCTCTACCTAGTCTTTGTCTTGATTGGAGCAATTGTCAGTGGTGTGGTTTATGGTTACCTACGGAAACCACAAGCATAAAAAGGATTAGAATAGAAAGATTGTACCATTTGGTGCAATCTTTTTCTCTATTCGAAATAGCTGTGAAATATGTTATAATAGAAGAATGGCAAACAAGAATACTACAAAAACAAGACGGAGACCGTCTAAAGCAGAACTCGAAAGAAAACAAGCTATTCAGAGGATGTTGATTTCCTTAGGGATTGCCTTATCGTTGATCATTGCAGCCCTCAAGCTCGGTGCGGCGGGTATCACCCTTTATAATCTCATTCGACTGGTGGTCGGAAGTTTGGCCTATGTGGCCATTGGTGCCCTCCTCATTTATCTCTTTCTATTTAAATGGATACGTAAGCAAGAAGGACTTCTGTCAGGATTTCTTTGTATCTTCGCTGGCTTACTCTTAATTTTTGAGGCTTATCTTGTCTGGAAATTTGGCTTGGAGCAGACAGTTCTAAAGGGGACCTTGTCTCAAGTTATGACGGATCTTACTGGTATGCGAGTGACTAGCTTCGCTGGTGGAGGTCTGCTTGGTGTCGGAATTTATATCCCCATAGCCTTTCTTTTTTCAAATATCGGCTCTTACTTTATTGGAGTTCTCTTGATTCTAGTTGGGATTCTCCTAGTTAGTCCTTGGTCTATTTATGATGTTGCAGCCTTTATTGGAGCGCAGTTCAGAACCTTCATGGAAAAACAGGAACAGAGAAAACAGGAACGCTTCATCAAGAGAGAAGAAGAGAAGGCTCGCCAAGAAGCTGAAGAAGCAGCAAGAATTCAGAGAGAACTAGAAGAGCAGGATGCGCTGTCGCTTCCTCCTGTAGATCCTGAAACGGGAGAAATCTTATCAGAGGTGCCAGACTACGATCTTCCACTAATTCCTGAAAAAGAATGGAGTGAACCGGAGATTATCCTCCCTCAAACTGATTTTGACGTTCCAGATGTGGAAGAAGACTTTGAGGATGAAGAGGTGCAGGTTGATTTTTCTGCCAAGGAAGCCCTCGAATACAAGCTACCAAGCTTGCAACTCTTTGCGCCAGATAAACCCAAAGACCAATCCAAGGAAAAGAAGATTGTTCGAGAAAATATCAAAATCCTAGAAGAAACCTTTGCCAGCTTTGGTATCAAGGTGACGGTGGAACGGGCTGAAATTGGACCATCAGTTACCAAGTATGAAGTCAAGCCAGCAGTCGGTGTACGGGTCAACCGCATTTCCAATCTGGCAGACGACTTAGCGCTGGCTCTGGCGGCCAAGGACGTTCGGATTGAAGCTCCGATCCCTGGAAAATCCCTAGTTGGAATTGAAGTGCCCAACTCTGAGATTGCGACCGTTTCCTTCCGTGAACTCTGGGAACAGTCTCAAACAAAACCAGAAAATCTCCTTGAAATACCTCTAGGTAAGGCTGTCAATGGAACTGCTCGCACCTTTGACCTTTCCAAAATGCCCCACTTACTTGTTGCAGGTTCAACGGGATCAGGGAAGTCAGTCGCAGTTAACGGGATTATCGCTAGCATTCTGATGAAAGCAAGACCAGACCAGGTCAAGTTTATGATGGTGGATCCAAAGATGGTTGAGCTATCGGTTTACAACGACATTCCTCACCTCTTGATCCCAGTTGTGACCAATCCACGCAAGGCTAGCAAGGCTTTGCAAAAGGTTGTAGATGAGATGGAAAATCGTTACGAACTCTTCGCTAAGGTTGGTGTGCGAAATATCGCTGGTTACAATGCCAAGGTCGAAGAATTCAATGCTCAGTCTGAGTACAAACAAGTACCCCTGCCTTTGATTGTCGTCATTGTGGACGAGTTGGCTGATCTTATGATGGTGGCCAGCAAGGAAGTGGAAGATGCCATCATCCGTCTCGGACAGAAGGCACGTGCTGCAGGGATTCACATGATTCTCGCAACGCAGCGCCCATCGGTTGATGTCATCTCTGGTCTTATCAAGGCCAATGTCCCTTCTCGAGTAGCTTTTGCAGTTTCATCGGGAACAGATTCACGAACCATCTTGGATGAAAATGGGGCTGAAAAACTGCTTGGTCGAGGGGACATGCTCTTTAAACCAATCGATGAAAATCACCCAGTCCGTCTGCAAGGGTCCTTTATCTCGGATGATGATGTTGAACGTATCGTAAACTTCATCAAGGCTCAGGCAGATGCGGACTACGATGATAGCTTTGACCCAGGAGAAGTCTCTGAAAATGAAGGAGAATTTTCTGATGGCGAAACTGATGGCGATCCGCTTTTTGAAGAAGCCAAGGCTCTGGTTATCGAAACGCAGAAAGCCAGTGCTTCTATGATTCAGCGTCGTTTGTCGGTTGGATTTAACCGCGCGACTCGTCTCATGGAGGAACTAGAGATGGCAGGTGTCATCGGTCCAGCTGAAGGAACCAAACCACGAAAAGTATTGCAACAATAGAATAAACATGTGTGAAACTTTCTCTTAAAAAGGAACTATTCTAGCTCCATTTTTGAGAGTTAGTTTCATTTTTTATTGCTTTCCCAAACTCTTATTCAGCAGGGGTTGAAACTGGATTTAGAGTTGTCTAATATTTTGATTATACTTTTACTACTTTTACCTATTAAGCTATTGATTTTTTAAGCTGTTTTTGATATATTGAATTGGAATAGAAAATATTTGTTTAGAAAGTAGTGTTTAAAAATGGAGGAGGTTATTTTTTTAGAGAAATATGCAAACGCTTACTTTTTAAACTAGGAGGAACAAAAATTTATGAATAAAGGATCATTTGAAAAACGTTGTAAATATAGTATTCGGAAATTTTCATTAGGTGTTGCTTCTGTTATGATTGGGGCTGCATTCTTTGGGACAAGTACAGTTCTTGCAGATAGCGTGCAGTCTGGCTCTACGGCGAATTTACCAGCGGATTTAGCTACTGCTCTTGCAACAGCAAAAGAGAATGACGGGCGTGATTTTGAAGCGCCTAAGGTGGGAGAAGACCAAGGGTCTCCAGAAGTTACGGATGGACCTAAGACAGAAGAAGAACTATTAGCACTTGAAAAAGAAAAATCAGCTAGTTCAGATAAGTTACCAGAAGGCTTAGAGGGCAAATTAGATAAGGCTGAAGATAAAGGGAAAGAAGTTGACAAGGATCAATTAGCTAAAGATACTGAGAATCTCGTTCCAGAAGATGTAGCTAAAACCAAGAATGGTGAATTAAACTACGGAGCAACTGTCAAAATCAAGACACCATCAGGTGAAGGTAGTGGGATTGTCATTGGCGAAAATCTGGTTTTAACTGTTTCACATAACTTTATAAAAGATGTTCCAGATGGCAATAATCGTAAGGTCGTTGACAATGATAAGGGGGATGGGGATATATATAGCATTTCCTATCCAGGACTACCAGATGTTAAATTTAGTAAAAAAGACATTATTCACTGGGATCGTGAAGGTTTCCTAAAAGGCTACAAGAATGATTTGGCTCTTGTTCGATTGCGAACAGTTCTGGAAAATGCTCCAGCAGAAGTGACTGAAAAACCTGCAGTGAAAAAGGTTGGAGATAAATTGCATGTCTTTGGTTATCCAACTGGAAAATTATCACCAGTGCTCAATACAACTGTTGAATTAGTTGAATCCTACGGTGAGGGCGTAAAAGGGATCGGTTATCAAGGTAGTCATCCAGGTGCTAGTGGTGGTGGTATCTTTGATACAGAAGGAAAACTCGTCGGTGTTCATCAAAATGGAGTTGTTGGCCAACGTAGTGGTGGTATTCTCTTCTCACCTGCTCAATTGAAATGGATTCAAGATCACATGAAGGGGATTTCAAGTGTTAAACCAGCAGACTTGGAAGAGAAAGAAAAACCAGCCGAAGACAGACCCAAAGAGGACAAACCAGCTGCTAAACCTGAAACACCTGAGAAAGTGACAGCTGAATGGCAAACTGTAGAGAAAAAAGAACAACAGGGAACAGTCACTATCCGAGAAGAAAAAGGTATTCGCTACAACCAACTATCCTCAACTGCTCAAAATGATAACGCAGGCAAACCAGCCTTGTTTGAAAAGAAGGGCTTGACCGTTGATGCCAATGGAAATGCAACTGTTGATTTAACCTTCAAAGAAGATTCTGAAAAGGGTAAATCACGCTTTGGTGTCTTCCTGAAATTTAAAGATACCAATAATAATATTTTTGTCGGTTATGACAAGGATGGTTGGTTCTGGGAGTATAAATCTCCAACAACTAGCACTTGGTATAGAGGTAGTCGTGTCGCTGCCCCTGAAACAGGATCAACAAACCGTCTCTCTATCACTCTCAAGTCAGATGGTCAGCTAAATGCCAGCAATAACGATGTCAATCTCTTTGACACAGTTACTCTACCAGCTGCGGTCAATGACCATCTTAAAAATGAGAAGAAGATCCTTCTCAAGGCGGGTTCCTATGGCAATGAGCGAACAGTTGTTAGCGTTAAAACTGATAACCAAGAGGGCGTGAAGACAGAGGATACTCCTGCTGAAAAAGAAACAGGAGTTGCGGTTGATGATAGCAAGGTAACTTATGACACTATTCAGTCTAAGGTTCTCAAAGCAGTGATTGACCAAGCCTTCCCACGTATTAAAGAATACAGTTTGAACGGGCATACCTTGCCAGGACAAGTCCAACAATTCAATAAAGTCTTTATCAACAAACACGAAGTCACACCTGAAGTTACCTACAAAAAAATCAACGAGACAACTGCAGAGTACTTGATGAAACTCCGCGATGAGAAAAATCTAATCAATGCGGACATGACGGTTCGTTTGCAGGTTGTGGATAATCAGTTGCACTTTGATGTGACCAAGATTGTCAACCACAATCAAGTTACTCCAGGTCAAAAGATTGATGACGAAAGAAAACTACTTTCTTCTATTAGTTTCCTTGGTAATGCTTTAGTCTCTGTTTCGAGTGATCAAGCTGGTGCTAAGTTTGATGGGGCAACCATGTCAAACAATACCCATGTCAGCGGGGATGATCATATCGATGTAACCAATCCAATGAAAGACTTGGCCAAGGGTTACATGTATGGATTTGTTTCTACAGATAAGCTTGCTGCAGGTGTTTGGAGCAACTCTCAAAACAGCTACGGTGGAGGTTCTTATGACTGGACCCGCTTGACAGCCTACAAGGAAACAGTCGGGAATACCAACTATGTCGGAATTCATAGCTCTGAATGGCAATGGGAAAAAGCTTATAAGGGCATTGTCTTCCCAGAATACACCAAGGAACTTCCAAGTGCCAAGGTTGTTATCACTGAAGATGCCAACGCCGATAATAAAGTCGATTGGCAGGATGGAGCCATTGCTTATCGTAGCATCATGAACAACCCTCAAGGTTGGGAAAAAGTCAAGGATATCACAGCTTATCGTATCGCGATGAACTTTGGTTCACAAGCACAAAACCCATTCCTCATGACTCTGGATGGTATTAAGAAGATTAATCTCCATACAGATGGTCTTGGTCAAGGTGTTCTCCTTAAAGGATATGGTAGCGAAGGCCATGACTCTGGTCACTTGAACTATGCTGATATTGGTAAACGTATTGGTGGGGTTGAAGATTTTAAGACATTGATTGAGAAGGCAAAGAAATATGGTGCTCATCTAGGTATCCACGTTAACGCTTCTGAAACTTATCCTGAGTCTAAGTACTTCAATGAAAAAATTCTTCGTAAGAATCCAGATGGTAGCTATAGCTATGGTTGGAACTGGCTAGACCAAGGTATCAACATTGATGCTGCTTATGACTTGGCTCATGGTCGTTTGGCACGTTGGGAAGATTTGAAGAAAAAACTTGGTGACGGACTCGACTTTATCTATGTGGACGTTTGGGGTAATGGTCAATCAGGTGACAACGGTGCCTGGGCTACTCACGTTCTCGCTAAAGAGATCAACAAACAAGGCTGGCGCTTTGCAATCGAGTGGGGTCATGGTGGTGAGTACGACTCTACCTTCCATCACTGGGCAGCTGACTTGACCTATGGTGGCTACACCAATAAAGGTATCAACAGTGCCATCACCCGCTTTATCCGTAACCACCAAAAAGATGCTTGGGTAGGGGACTACAGAAGTTACGGTGGTGCAGCAGACTATCCACTTCTAGGTGGCTACAGCATGAAAGACTTTGAAGGCTGGCAAGGACGAAGCGACTACAATGGCTATGTAACCAACCTCTTTGCCCATGACGTCATGACTAAGTACTTCCAACACTTCACGGTAAGTAAATGGGAAAATGGTACGCCAGTTACCATGACCGATAATGGTAGCACCTATAAATGGACTCCAGAAATGCGAGTGGAATTGGTAGATGCTGACAATAATAAAGTAGTTGTAACTCGTAAGTCAAATGATGTTAATAGCCCACAATATCGCGAACGTACAGTAACTCTCAACGGACGTGTTATCCAAGATGGTTCAGCTTACTTGACTCCTTGGAACTGGGATGCGAATGGTAAGAAACTTCCTACTGATAAGGAAAAAATGTACTACTTCAATACGCAATCTGGTGCAACAACTTGGACCCTGCCGAGCGATTGGGCAAAGAGCAAGGTTTACCTTTACAAGCTGACTGACCAAGGTAAGACAGAGGAGCAGGAACTAACTATAAGAGATGGTAAGATTACCTTAGACCTTCTCGCAAATCAACCATACGTTCTCTACCGTTCAAAACAAACCAATCCTGAAATGTCATGGAGCGAAGGCATGCATATCTATGACCAAGGATTTAACAGTGGAACCTTGAAACACTGGACCATTTCTGGTGATGCTTCTAAGGCAGAAATTGTCAAATCACAAGGTGCAAATGAAATGCTTCGTATCCAAGGTAATAAGAGCAAGGTCAGCCTTACTCAGAAACTGACTGGCTTGAAACCAAATACCAAATACGCTGTTTATGTTGGTGTTGATAACCGTAGTAATGCTAAGGCAAGTATCACTGTGAATACTGGTGAAAAAGAAGTGACTACTTATACCAATAAGTCTCTCGCTCTCAACTATGTTAAGGCCTACGCCCACAATACACGTCGTGACAATGCTACAGTTGACAATACAAGTTACTTCCAAAACATGTACGCCTTCTTTACAACTGGCTCGGACGTCTCAAATGTTACTCTTACTTTGAGTCGTGAAGCTGGTGATGAAGCAACTTACTTTGATGAAATTCGTACCTTTGAAAACAATTCAAGCATGTACGGAGAAAACCATGATACAGGTAAAGGCACCTTCAAACAAGACTTTGAAAATGTTGCTCAAGGTATCTTCCCATTCGTAGTGGGCGGTGTCGAAGGTGTTGAAGACAACCGCACTCACTTGTCTGAAAAGCATGATCCATATACACAACGTGGTTGGAACGGTAAGAAAGTTGATGATGTTATTGATGGAAATTGGTCACTCAAGACAAATGGACTGGTTAGCCGTCGTAACTTGGTTTACCAAACTATCCCACAAAACTTCCGCTTTGAAGCTGGTAAGACCTACCGTGTAACCTTTGATTATGAAGCAGGATCAGATAATACCTACGCCTTTGTAGTTGGTAAGGGAGAATTCCAATCTGGCAGCCGTGGTACGAAAGCAAGCAACTTGGAAATGCATGAGTTGCCAAATACCTGGACGGATTCTAAGAAAGCCAAGAAGGCAACCTTCCTCGTGACAGGTGCAGCAACAGGCGATACTTGGGTAGGTATCTACTCAACAGGTAACGCAAGCAATACTCGTGGCGATTCTGGTGGAAATGCCAACTTCCGTGGTTATAACGACTTCATGATGGACAATCTGCAAATCGAAGAAATTACCCTAACAGGTAAGATGTTGACAGAAAATGCTCTAAAAAACTACTTGCCAACTGTAGCCATGACCAACTACACGAAAGAGTCTATGGATGCTTTGAAAGAAGCTGTCTTTAACCTTAGTCAAGCAGATGATGATATCAGTGTCGAAGAAGCGCGTGCAGAGATTGCCAAGATTGAAGCCTTGAAGAATGCTTTGGTTCAGAAGAAAACAGCCTTGGTAGCAGAAGACTTTGAAAGTTTGGATGCACCTGCCCAACCAGGTGAAGGTCTAGAGAATGCTTTTGATGGCAATGTATCTAGCCTATGGCATACATCTTGGAGTGGTGGAGATGTTGGTAAATCAGCAACCATGGTCTTGAAAGAACCGACTGAAATCACAGGGCTTCGCTATGTTCCACGTGGTTCAGGTTCAAACGGTAACTTGCGAGATGTGAAACTGGTTGTCACAGATGAGTCTGGTAAAGAGCATACCTTCACTGCGACTGATTGGCCTGATAATAATAAGCCGAAAGATATTGACTTTGGTAAGACAATCAAGGCTAAGAAGATTGTCCTTACTGGTACCAAGACTTACGGAGATGGTGGCGATAAATACCAATCTGCAGCGGAACTCATCTTTACTCGTCCACAAGTAGCAGAAAAACCTCTTGACTTGTCAGGCTATGAAGCAGCTTTAGCTAAGGCACAGAAATTGACTGACAAAGAAAATCAAGAGGAAGTGGCTGGAGTTCAGGCAAGCATGAAATATGCGACGGATAACCATCTCTTGACGGAAAGAATGGTCGAGTTCTTCGCAGACTATCTCAATCAATTACAAGATAAGGCTGCTAAACCAGACGCTCCTACAAGCAGCAAGGGTGAAGAGCAACCTCCAGTTCTTGAAGTTCCTGAATATACAGGCCCACTAGGCACGGCAGGAACAGAAGCGACACCTACAGTGGAACTTCCAGAGTACACAGGTCCACTAGGAACGGTAGGAACAGAAGCGGCACCTACAGTGGAACTTCCAGAGTACACAGGTCCACTAGGCACAGTAGGAACAGAAGCGGCACCTACAGTGGAACTTCCAGAGTACACAGGTCCGCTAGGTACGGTAGGAACAGAAGCGGCACCTACAGTGGATCCGTTGAAAGCAGTAGTAGATAAGACCGGAAATATTGAAATTATCGGAAAAAGTCAGGAACTAGCGGATGTTGATCAAGTAGAAAGTAATTCAGAGACTAACAAGAATTTGTCCGGTAAGAAGTATGATGTATATAACCTTCAACTTAAGAACCAAAAAGGACAAGTGGTTAAATCAAACGGTAATCTTCTTGTTAGATTACCAGTTTCAGGGGAAGTGGAGGCACTTTATGCTATTACTCCAAGCAAGAACTTGCAAGAACTCGCTTACATTATCCAAGATGATAAACTTGAATTTACAACAGCAGACTTGACCGCTTACGCTATCGTCTATAAGGCAGCAAGCAATGATACTCCTACAGCTGTTGATGAGAATGTAAATCCTTCTGCTTCTAATAACCAAGAAGAAGAGCAAAAACCTCAAACGGTTACTGTTGAAGAGAAGGGACAACTTCCAGCTACAGGGGAACAAAACTCAACTGCTCTAGCTTTGTTAGGTGGTCTAGCTTTAATTTTCTCAGCTTCTTTCATCAGAAACAGAAAGAGAAACTAAACGATAAAATTCCTTTGGACAGATGATTTTTGTAAAATCATTTATCCTAAATAACTACAAAAAATCAGGAACGTCTGTTCCTGATTTTTTCTATGATACGAAAAAACCAGCTCTAAGTGCTGGTAAATGTTTGAGTTTAGGAGCCACCATTACTTGCAGTCGTCCCAGTCTCACTTGTTGGGCCATTTGATGAGGAAGTATCTTTTTGTTCAATTTTGCTTGTACCGTCCTCTTTTGTTTTCTCCTCTTTACTACTAGAAGGTTGGGTTTCTTCTTTTTGAGGTACATCTTGGTTTGGAGTTTGTTTTTGCGTAGGGCTATTTGTATCTGTAGGAGCCTCTTTTTGAATTTCTCTAATGACTGTCGTTTGTTGAGGGGTGGTTGGCTCCTCTTTTTTATTTTTATCCAAAGCGTTCATAATAGTGATAGTAGCGGTGATCAGACCAAGGATACTACCGATGGTAGCAATCGTTTTTTGAAAGACCGTAAATCCCTTTTTGATGTGTTCTGTTTTTGGTTTTGAAGTTCTACGATAGTTAGACATGATACTCTCCTTTAATTATGATTTATTATACCTCATTTCTTTAAAAAAATCTTAAAAAAAGAGAAACCTCCCTTTCTTGTCGCAGGTCTCTTTTCGTGATACAATAGAAGGAGTGATTTTAGAAAGCGTGAGAAAACATGATCTACTTTGATAATTCGGCGACAACCAAGCCTTATCCTGAAGCACTTGAAACCTACATGCAGGTTGCTTCAAAAATTGTAGGAAATCCGTCTAGTCTCCATCGTCTGGGAGATCAGGCAACACGAATTTTAGATGCTTCCCGGCAGCAAATTGCAGATTTAATTGGCAAGAAGAGTGATGAAATCTTCTTTACCTCTGGTGGAACAGAAGGAGATAACTGGGTCATCAAGGGTGTGGCCTTTGAAAAAGCCCAGTTTGGTATGCACATCATCGTATCAGCTATTGAACATCCAGCAGTCAAGGAATCAGCCCTTTGGCTGAATAGTCAAGGTTTTGAAATAGATTTTGCTCCAGTTGATGAGAAAGGATTTGTGGATGTTGAAGCATTAGCAGATTTGCTACGACCTGATACGACCCTTGTCTCCATCATGGCAGTTAACAACGAAATTGGCTCTATCCAGCCTATTGAGGCTATTTCGAAACTGTTAGCAGATAAGCCGACTATTTCCTTCCATGTTGATGCGGTTCAGGCACTTGCTAAGATTCCAACTGAAAAGTATCTAACTGATCGAGTGGATTTTGCGACCTTTTCAAGTCATAAGTTTCATGGTGTCAGAGGTGTTGGATTTGTCTATATCAAGTCTGGTAAGAGGATCATGCCTCTTTTAACAGGTGGTGGTCAGGAGCGAGACTATCGTTCGACAACTGAAAATGTTGCTGGAATTGCAGCGACAGCCAAAGCTCTCCGTTTATCTATGGAAAAGTTAGATATCTTTGCTAGTAAGACAGGGCAGATGAAGGCAGTCATTCGTCAAGCTCTTCTGGATTATCCAGATATTTTTGTCTTTTCAGATGAGGAAGACTTTGCCCCTCATATCCTGACTTTTGGGATTAAGGGTGTTCGTGGTGAAGTCATCGTTCACGCCTTTGAAGACTATGATATTTTCATTTCCACAACCTCTGCTTGTTCGTCCAAGGCAGGAAAACCTGCGGGTACCTTGATTGCCATGGGAGTGGACAAGGATAAGGCCCAGTCAGCTGTGCGTCTAAGCCTAGACCTGGAAAATGATATGAGTCAAGTCGAGCAGTTTTTGACCAAGCTAAAATTAATTTACAATCAAACTAGAAAAGTAAGATAGGAGCATTTATGCAGTATTCAGAAATTATGATTCGTTACGGAGAATTGTCAACCAAGCACAAAAATCGTATGCGTTTCATTAATAAACTTCGTAATAATATTTCAGACGTTTTGTCTATCTATCCTCAAGTTAAGGTAACCGCAGATCGCGACCGTGCCCACGCTTACCTCAATGGAGCTGATTACACAGCAGTAGCAGAATCACTCAAACAAGTCTTTGGAATTCAAAATTTTTCTCCTGTGTATAAGATTGAAAAGTCAGTGGACGTTCTGAAGTCTGCTGTCCAAGAGATTATGAAGGAAATCTACAAGGAAGGCATGACCTTTAAAATCACTAGCAAGCGTAGCGATCACAACTTTGAATTGGATAGTCGTGAACTGAATCAAACTCTTGGTGGAGCTGTTTTCGAGGCTATTCCAAACGTGCAAGCTCAGATGAAAAATCCAGATATTAATCTTCAGGTTGAGATTCGTGAAGAGGCTGCCTATCTTTCCTATGAAACTTTTCGTGGAGCAGGAGGATTACCTGTGGGAAGTTCTGGTAAAGGTATGCTCATGTTGTCAGGAGGGATTGACTCACCTGTAGCAGGTTATCTAGCTCTTAAACGTGGGGTAGATATTGAAGCCGTCCACTTTGCTAGCCCGCCATACACAAGTCCTGGTGCCCTCAAGAAAGCCCACGATTTGACTCGGAAATTGACCAAGTTTGGTGGCAATATCCAGTTTATCGAGGTGCCTTTTACAGAGATTCAAGAGGAAATCAAGGCTAAGGCACCAGAAGCCTACCTCATGACCTTGACCCGTCGTTTTATGATGCGCATTACCGACCGTATTCGAGAGGTGAGAAATGGTTTAGTTATCATCAATGGGGAAAGTCTTGGTCAAGTAGCTAGCCAGACCTTGGAAAGCATGCAGACTATCAACGCTGTGACCAGCACTCCAGTCATTCGTCCCGTGGTTACGATGGACAAGTTGGAAATCATTGACATCGCGCAGGAAATCGATACTTTTGAAATTTCAATCCAGCCTTTTGAAGACTGCTGTACTATTTTTGCGCCTGACCGTCCTAAGACCAATCCTAAGATAGAGAATGCAGAGCAGTATGAAAAACGCATGGATGTTGAAGGCTTGGTTGAGCGAGCAGTGGCTGGTATCATGATTACTGAAATCACTCCCCAGGTTGAAAAAGATGCTGTCGATGAGTTAATTGACAATCTCCTCTAATCAGAAAACCCAGAAGAATTCAGAAAAATAAATGAAAAAGTTAGTTATTTATCCTTAAAATGGACAATTACTGACTTTTTTTCTATTTTTATGGTATAATAAGATAAAATTTTGAATATAGAGAGTTTTCTGACAATGAATCATTCCTACTTTTACTTAAAAATGAAAGAACACAAACTCAAGGTTCCTTATACTGGAAAAGAGCGTCGTGTGCGTGTGCTTCTACCTAAGGACTACGAGAAAGACACCGACCGTTTTTACCCAGTTGTTTACTTTCATGATGGGCAAAATGTCTTTTACAGCAAGGAGTCTTATATCGGACACTCTTGGAAGATTATTCCAGCCATTAAGCGGAATCCTGATATCAGTCGCATGATTGTTGTAGCCATCGACAATGATGGTTTGGGGCGGATGCATGAGTATGCGGCTTGGAAATTCCAAGAATCTCCTATACCAGGCCAGCAGTTTGGCGGTAAGGGTGTGGAGTATGCCGAGTTTGTCATGGAGGTGGTCAAGCCTTTTATCGATGAAACCTACCGAACCAAAGCTGATCGCCAGCACACGGCTATGATTGGTTCGTCACTAGGAGGCAATATTACCCAGTTTATCGGACTAGAGTACCAAGACCGAATTGGTTGTCTAGGTGTCTTCTCATCTGCCAACTGGCTTCACCAAGAAGCCTTTAACCGCTATATCGAGCGTAAGAAATTGACGCCTGAACAGCGCATTTTCATCTATGTAGGAACAGAAGAAGCAGACGATACGGACAAGACCTTGATGGCTGGCAATATCAAGCAAGCCTATATCGACTCGTCGCTTCGTTATTACCGTGATTTGATTGCAGGTGGAGTACACTTGGATAATCTTGTCTTGAAAGTTCAGTCTGGTGCCATCCATAGTGAAATACCTTGGTCGGAAAATTTGCCAGACTGTCTCCGATTTTTTGCAGAGAAATGGTAAGTTAAGAAAGGAGAAAGCCAATGCATATTGAAAACCTTAGCCACTGGAGTGGCAATCTTAATCGTGAAATGTACCTCAACCGTTATGGACATGCTGGGATTCCAGTTGTTGTTTTTGCTTCATCTGGTGGCAGTCACAACGAATACTATGATTTTGGCATGATTGATGCCTGTGCTTCCTTTATCGAGGAAGGGCGCGTCCAGTTCTTTACTCTCTCCAGTGTTGACAGTGAGAGCTGGTTGGCTACTTGGAAAAATGGTCATGACCAGGCGGAGATGCACCGCGCCTACGAACGCTATGTGATTGAGGAGGCCATTCCTTTTATCAAGCACAAGATAGGTTGGTTTGATGGCATGATGACGACAGGTTGCTCAATGGGGGCCTACCATGCACTCAATTTCTTTCTCCAGCATCCAGATGTCTTTACCAAGGTGATTGCCCTCAGTGGTGTTTACGACGCACGTTTCTTCGTTGGCGATTACTACAATGATGATGCTATTTACCAAAACTCACCAGTAGATTATATCTGGAATCAAAACGACGGATGGTTTATCGATCGTTACCGTCAGGCAGAAATCGTCATTTGTACGGGTCTTGGTGCCTGGGAACAAGACGGTCTACCATCTTTCTACAAGCTTAAAGAAGCCTTTGACCAGAAACAAATTCCAGCCTGGTTTGCTGAATGGGGACACGATGTCGCCCACGACTGGGAATGGTGGCGTAAACAAATGCCTTATTTTCTTGGACACTTGTATCTATAAAAGGAGTTGCCTATGAATTACCTTGTTATTTCTCCCTACTATCCGCAAAACTTCCAACAATTTACCATCGAGCTAGCCAATAAAGGCATCACAGTCTTGGGAATTGGTCAAGAACCTTACGAACAACTAGATGAACCTTTGCGAAATAGCCTAACCGAGTATTTCCGTGTGGACAATCTTGAAAACATAGACGAAGTCAAACGTGCTGTTGCCTTTCTGTTCTACAAGCATGGCCCAATCGACCGCATCGAATCTCACAATGAATACTGGCTTGAGCTGGATGCAGCACTTCGTGAGCAATTCAATGTTTTTGGTGCCAAACCAGAGGATCTCAAAAAGACCAAGTTTAAGTCTGAGATGAAGAAACTTTTCAAAAAAGCAGGTGTCCCTGTGGTACCTGGTACTGTTATCCAGACAGAAGCAGATGTGGATAAAGCAGTGAAAGAAATCGGTCTACCAATGATTGCCAAACCTGACAATGGAGTGGGAGCGGCAGCAACCTTTAAGCTTGAGACAGAAGACGATGTAAATCACTTTAAGGCTGAATGGGACCATTCAACCGTTTATTTCTTTGAAAAATTTGTCACTTCTAGCGAAATCTGTACCTTTGACGGGCTTGTGGACAAGGATGGCAACATCGTCTTTTCAACGACTTTTGATTATGCCCATACACCACTTGATCTCATGATTTATAAGATGGACAATTCCTACTATGTACTCAAGGATATGGATCCAAAACTGCGCAAGTATGGCGAGGCCATTGTCAAAGAATTTGGAATGAGAGAACGCTTTTTCCATATCGAGTTTTTCCGTGACGGGGACGACTACATTGCCATTGAGTACAATAACCGTCCTGCAGGTGGCTTTACCATTGATGTTTATAACTTTGCCCATTCCTTGGACCTCTACCGAGGCTATGCGGCGATTGTCGCAGGAGAAGAGTTCCCAGAATCAGAATTTGAACCTCAATACTGTCTAGCTACATCACGTCGTGCAAATGCAAATTATGTCTATTCAGAAGAAGACTTGCTTGCTAAGTACAGCCAGCAATTCAAGGTCAAAAAAATCATGCCAGCAGCCTTTGCAGAGCTACAAGGGGACTACCTTTATATGTTGACCACTCCGAGTCGCCAAGAGATGGAGCAGATGATTGCAGACTTTGGTCAACGTCAAGATTAATGAAAAGGATGAAAGGAGTTTGTCTTCTTTTGTCCTTTTCTTAAACATAGGTTAAATAAAGCGTTTTCCAGAGATTCTTTTAGAAAATCGGTTGCTAAAAGGCCTAAAAATTGATAGAATAAGGATTGTCTAAAAAAATTTAAGGAGAATCTATCAAATGGATTTTACATGGGCTATTAAATATGCCACAGAATTCTTGGGAACTGCTATTTTGATCATTCTAGGAAATGGTGCAGTTGCCAACGTTGAACTTAAAGGTACGAAAGGTCACCAAAGTGGCTGGCTCGTTATCGCTGTTGGTTATGGTATGGGGGTTATGATCCCAGCCTTGATGTTCGGTAACGTTTCTGGTAACCACATCAACCCAGCTTTCACTCTTGGACTTGCTGTTAGCGGACTTTTCTCTTGGGATCAAGTACCATTTTACATTCTAGCGCAAGTTTTGGGAGCAATCTTCGGTCAAGCTTTGGTTGTAGCGACTCACCGTCCTTACTACTTGAAAACAGAAAACCCAAACAATATCTTGGGTACCTTCTCAACAATTTCAAGCATCGACCACGGTACAAAAGAATCACGTTTTGCAGCTACTGTTAACGGCTTCCTCAATGAGTTTGTAGGTTCATTTGTTCTTTTCTTTGCAGCACTTGGTTTGACTAAAAACTTCTTCGGTGCTGAGGTTCTTCAATACATGAAACAAATGGCTACTCAAGCTGGACAAACTGTTGATTTAAGTGAATTGGCAGTGAAAGCTCAAGTAGCTCCACATACAGCTGCTGGGATCTCAGTTGCACACTTGGCACTTGGTTTCCTAGTGATGGCCTTGGTAACTTCACTTGGTGGACCTACTGGACCTGGTTTGAACCCAGCTCGTGACTTTGGACCACGTCTTCTTCACGAACTCCTTCCAAAATCAGTTCTTGGTCAACACAAGGGTGATTCAAAATGGTGGTATGCATGGGTTCCAGTTGTAGCTCCAATTGCAGCAGGTATTGCAGCAGTAGCACTATTCAAACTACTTTACCTATAAGAAATGAAACTGGGGAACCCCAGTTTTTTTACCGGAAATTTTTGTAAAAAATTCTGGAATTTAAGTGGAATAGCTTGTAAAAAATCTTAAAATCCTTTAAAATAAAGAGAGTTGGAGGAAGTTATGAATGGAAATCAAATGATACAAATTATTCCGACTTTGAAGGTCAATAACCGAAAATTAAATGAACGATTTTATATTGAAACCTTAGGGATGAAGCCCTTATTAGAAGAATCAGCCTTCCTCTCACTTGGTGACCAAACAGGTGTTGAAAAGTTGATACTGGAAGAGGCTCCAAGTATGCGTACTCGGAAAGTTGAAGGGCTAAAAAAACTAGCCAGACTAGTCGTCAAGGTGAAGGATCCATCTGAAATCGAGGGTCTTCTTTCACAGATGAAGTCTCTTCCTCGCCTATTTAAAGGAAGTCGTGGTTATGCTTTTGAGATTGTTTCTCCTGAACAGGATGTGATTCTTGTTCATGCGGAAAATCATATTAAAGATTTGGTTCCACTGGAAACTGTTCCTGAATTTTCTTCAAATACAAGTATAAGATATTTGAGTCAATTTGAGATTTCTATGGAGTTGCGCTTACCTGAGGGGACGGAGAGTATACTTGCTCCTGAAAAAGTGGGTACAGTTATCACATTTACTCAAGGGGAAGGGCCAGATTTGGCTGTTGAAAACAATGTTACTTGGGACTTGTCTATGCTGAAATTTTTGGTAAAGAATCTAGATTTAACTAGTCTTCGTCAGAAATTTGAAGGCACAGACTATTTTATTCCAAAGTCTGAAAAATTCTTCCTTGGTAAAGATACGAATAACATCGAATTGTGGTTTGAAGAAGCATGAAGTGGACAAAAATTCTAAGAAAAATAGAAGAACAAATCGAGGCAGGGGTCTATCCCGGGGCCTCTTTTGCGTATTTTAAGGACGGAGAATGGAGAGAATCCTACCTAGGCTTGAGTGATCCTGAGAAAGGATTAAAAACAGAGTCAGGGTTAGTTTATGACCTAGCCAGTGTTAGTAAGGTTGTGGGAGTAGGGACAGCCTTGACCTTCTTGTGGCAACAGGGGAAATTAGATATTGATCGACCAGTGACGGATTTTTTTCCTGAATGTGATTACCCAGATATTTCTATTCGTCAACTCTTGACCCACGCAACAGACTTGGACCCTTTTATTCCCAATAGGGACCAGTTAGGTGCTGAGGCATTAAGAGAGGCCATGTTTCATCTGAATAGACGTAGTCAGCCTGCTTTTCTATACTCGGATGTTCATTTTTTACTCTTGGGCTTTCTTTTGGAGAAAATCTTTGAACAAGACTTGGATCAGATTATAAAAGAACAAGTTTTGAACCCATGGGGGATGAAGGAAACCATGTTTGGCCCTGTTGAGCTTGCTGTACCGACAGTGAGGGGAATAGAAGCAGGAAAGATCCACGATCCCAAAGCTCGTCTTTTGGGAAAACATGCTGGAAGTGCTGGTTTATTTTCAACTGTTAAGGATTTGCAAATCTTTCTGGAACATTACTTGAAAGATGATTTTGCTGAAAACTTAAGCCAAAATTTTTCTCCCTTAGATGATAAGGAGCGTTCGCTAGCTTGGAATCTGGAGGGAGCCTGGCTTGACCATACGGGCTATACAGGTACCTTCATCATGTGGAATCGAAAGAAACAGGAAGCTGCTATCTTTTTATCCAATCGAACGTATGAGAAGGATGAACGCGCTCAGTGGATAGTTGATCGAAACCAAGTCATGGATATGATTCGTAGTGAAAGGTAGAGGGGAAGAATGTCAAAAACCGTAAAAGGAACTCTCTTTACAGTAGTTGCAGGCATTGCTTGGGGCTTGTCTGGAACTAGTGGCCAATACCTGATGGCACACGGGGTTTCCGCTTTAGTCTTGACCAATCTGCGGCTCATTATTGCAGGATTGGTCCTGGTATTTTTAACTTATGCGACCGCAAAGGATAAACTCCTTGCTTTTTTAAAAGACAGAAAAAACCTTTTCTCTCTCTTGTTATTTGCCTTGTTTGGACTTTTCTTAAACCAGTTTGCCTATCTTTCTGCCATTCAGGAGACCAATGCTGGAACGGCGACGGTTCTCCAGTATGTATGTCCTGTTGGGATCTTGATTTATACCTGTATCAAGGACAAGGTAGCACCGACTCTGGCAGAGATTATTTCAATTGGTTTAGCAATTGGAGGAACTTTTCTTATTGCAACGCATGGGGAACTTGACCAGTTGTCGGTCACACCTGCTGGTCTTTTCTGGGGACTCTTTTCTGCCTTGACCTATGCCCTCTATATTATCCTTCCTATCGCTTTGATTAAGAAATGGGGGAGTATCTTGGTGATTGGTGTGGGCATGGTTATTTCTGGTGTGGTGGCTCTTCCTTTCACAGGAGTTTTGCGGGCCAGTATACCGACCAGTTTGGATTTTCTCTTTGCATTTGCTGGAATTATCATCATCGGAACGGTCTTCGCCTATACAGCTTTCCTAAAGGGAGCTAGTTTGATAGGCCCTGTTAAGTCCAGTTTATTGGCTTCCATAGAGCCCATATCAGCTGTTTTCTTTGCCTTTCTGACTATGAAGGAGCAATTCTATGCGATTGATTTTGTTGGTATGGCTATGATTTTGCTTGCAGTCACTATCATTTCTTTGAAAGATTTGTTGCTAGAAAATAAACGGAAGGTTGAATGAGAAACGAGTTACTCGTAAAAAGTGGTTGGTTTGAATATCCTATCGAAATACTGATTGCGGATAAGGAATGGGAGTGGAATTTTATAAAATTTTAAGTTTCTTTTCTTACAATAAACCAATCTTTAACTGCTAGAAGGAGGAGATATGAAAATTTTACAAAGCATTCACCCAACTAAGCCCCTGCGCTACTTGAGATGGTTTGATATTCTGATTATTACAGTTCTAATGTTTGGCCAGTTTATCATTCGGTCAACGGAGCTCTTTTTAGCAAGTATGTTTCCGACAGGTCTGTCAACTACAATGGATACGGTAAGTAATACTGTCGGCGAGGGAGTAGGCTATTCGAGCAACTTCACCTTGCAAGTGATACTTCTGACCTTGACCTTTCTTTACCTTTTGATTCGAAATTATGACTTCAAACAACTTCCCATTCGTTGGACCTGGTCCCTTCTCTTTTGGGTTCCTTTTATATTTGCCATTGTGGGATTGTTTGGAGACTTGGTGACGACACTAACTGGTGAATACAATTACTTAAATCCAGCTCTTTTTGCCCACATAAATCCCATGGAAATTATACGGAAATTCCTAGCGCTTAGTCCGATGGCAATTGCCTATGCCTTGCTAAATGGCTTCTATGAAGAGTTTTTCTTTCTAGGATTATTGACTTCAGTGAAAGAAAAGCACAAGTGGTGGGTTTTGCTTTATTCTACCATCATTCGGATTTCTTTTCACACTTATCAAGGACTGGTGTGGGCACTGGTTATTGGTGTCGTTTATGGCTTATTCTATTACTTCTTATACAAGTATAAATTCAAAAATCTCTTGCCATTTTTCCTCATGCATGCTCTAGCAGATATGTTTGGTTCTAGCCTCATGTATCTCTTGATTGCGTGGGGAGCATAAGAAAAAAACTCCGTTCAATGTACCGCACCACAAAAGTAAGATTCTTCTGTCTAACTTTTTGGGGGCAGTACATTGCAACGGGATTTTCTTTATTCCAGAATTAGTAAACCATCTTTAACAGCAAACGGATCTTTCTCATTGATACGATCGTAAAACATGATTCCGTTTAGATGATCAATTTCATGTTGGACAACGATGGAGTTGTAGCCTTTGAGCTTGATACGATGTTTTTCGCCGTCCTTATCAAAGTAGTCAACTGTAACGCGAGCATGGCGGACTACGTAGCCTGGAACTACACGGTCGACAGATAGGCACCCTTCTCCTTCACCGAGGGCGGCGTCCTGAACAGAGTGAGAGACGATTTTTGGATTGTACATAATAGCTTGTAAATCGTAGGCTTCCTGTGGAGTTTCACCTTCTTCCACAATATTTGGCACTAAAACAGCGATAACGCGTTTTGAGATATCTAACTGAGGAGCGGCAAGTCCAACACCACCACGGAGTCCCATTTTCTCAGCCATAACAGGATCCTGAGAATGTTTGAGGAATTGCATCATTTTTTCACCTAGGATGATTTCCTGATCAGATAGTGGGAAAGTGACCTCCTCAGCAACTGCGCGAAGAGTCGGATTCCCCTCGCGGATAATATCGTTCATATCAATCAAATGAGCAGCTTTTGTAATACGTTCTATAGCAGACATTTTCTCTCCTTTCATTACCTCTACATGATAACACAAAATAGGTTAGAAAGAAAGTCGTAGAAGTTCCTAAAAAATAATATAATAAACGCTATTCCCCTTTTGTCTGTGGTATAATAAAAGAAAAGACTTGCAGTAAAAGCAAGGGGGGAATAAAGATGGAAAAGCGACAAAATAGACGGCCTCATGGTCCTCTTTATGGATTGTTGAAGGCTAGTATTAGTTTCTTTAGGAGATATAAATCTTGGACTAATGCCCAGTTTATTACAGTGTTGTTGCTGGCAGTTGCCTTGTCCATGGGGCTGAACTTGTTAGTTCGAGCAGTACAAGGCAACAAGGGAACGAATCCAGTTGATTCTGCAAGTACTTCTAGTCAATTCAAGGAAAATGATTCTGATGAAAAGACAGCCCGTATCATGGCAAATGGTGACTTTCTCTATCATATCCCTATCTACCGAACAGCTCTAAAAGAAGGTGGGACCTATGATTTTCATGAAAATTTTGAGTATGTGAAGCCCTGGCTCAAGCAAGCGGATTTGGTGATTGGTGATTTTGAAGGAACTGTGAACAAGGATCACTATTTGGCAGGTTATCCTCTTTTTAATGCACCTGGTGAGGTAATGGATGCAATTAAGGAGGCAGGCTATCAGGTTTTAGACTTGGCCCACAATCATATCCTCGATTCTCAGATAGAGGGAGTTGTTTCAACGGCAGAGGCTATTGAAAAGGCAGGGATGACGCCTATCGGAGTTTACACAAAGAAACCACGGGACGAGTCTCCCCTTGTTATCAAGGAAGTCAACGGTATCAAGGTAGCTCTCTTGGCCTATTCCTATGGTTTTAATGGCATTGAGCAGTATATCTCTCAAGAGGACTATAATCGCTATCTTTCTGACTTAGACGAAGAAAAGATGAAGGCGGAAATCGAGCGCGCAGAGAAAGAAGCGGATATCACTGTTGTTATGCCTCAGATGGGAATTGAGTACCAGCTGGAACCAACGGAAGAACAGAAGACACTGTACCACAAGATGGTGAACTGGGGAGCTGATATTATCTTTGGAGGGCATCCTCATGTCGTTGAACCTGCCGAAACAGTTGAAAAAGATGGTGACAAAAAATTGATTATCTATTCCATGGGGAATTTTCTTTCAAACCAGCGCATTGAAACCATGCAAGACGAGGAAAATGCCAAGTGGACAGAGCGTGGTGTTCTCATGGATGTGACCATTAAGAAAAAAGATGGAAAGACAAGGATTGAAACTGCCAAAGCGCATCCTACTTGGGTTAATCGAACTCCGAAAGGGACATACTCCCCAGAAGGCTATCCTCTCTTCCTCTATCAGACCTATATCCTAGAGGACTTCATCGAGGGGGGCAGTCACCGTGACAAGTTGGATGAGGCGACCAAGGAACGAATTGACACGGCCTATAAAGAAATGAATGAACATGTAGGGTTGAAGTGGTAGGTGCTCACCCTAAAGGAGATAGGATGACGATTAAATTAATTGCAACAGACATGGATGGAACCTTGCTAGACCCGAGAGGGCAGCTAGATCTGCCCCGCTTGGAAAAGATTTTAGATCAGTTGGATCAAAGGGATATCCGTTTTGTCATTGCAACGGGGAATGAGGTTTACCGTATGAGGCAATTGCTAGAACACTTGGCGAGTAGAGTAGTTCTAGTCGTTGCCAATGGGGCGCGTATTTTTGAAAACAATAAACTGATTCAAGCGCAGACTTGGGATGATGCTATGGTTGACAAGGCTCTCCTTCATTTTAAAGGGA